>JADMIO010607063.1_pt1 | contig 40462 bp, 48 predicted proteins | sample 8958161 | NCBI WGS metagenome assembly JADMIO01 (sample SAMN16585339, study PRJNA669376) | soil metagenome | isolation source: Crop rotation soil | place: USA: Cullars Rotation, Alabama | collected 2011
CGTACCGCCACTCAAAGCCTGCGTACTACTGGCAGATGATCCGTGGGCTCAGTCCCGAGGTTGTCATGGGACGCATCTACACCGGCTGGCGGGAGATCGAGGAGGTGCCCCATGAGGCGCAGCTCCTCTGCTACATCCTCGACTTCGGCTTTGACCCTGACCCCGCGGCGCTCGGGGCCCTCTACCGATACAACGGTGGCTTCATTGTCGACGAGATCGCCTACCAGACGCACCTGAAGAACGCGCAGCTCGGAAACATTATCCGAGCGCAGCCTGAAAAGGCCATCGTCATAGCAGACGCCGCGGAGCCGAAGTCCATTGCGGAAATAAAGGAGATGGGCATCGACATCATGGCCTGCGAGAAGGGGCCGGACTCAGTAAGACACGGCATCAAGAAGGTGCAGGGACTCAAGATCTCGTACACGAAGCGCTCGAAGAACATCAAGCGCGAGTATGAGAACTACCGAAACAAGCTCGATAAGAATGGGGATGAGGTGGCGGTCGAGGACCCTGCATGCGACAACCACTTCATGAGCGCGATCCGCTATGGGTTCTCCTGGCAGTTACCCGACGATCCAGCGAAAGAGTTCGAGCAGAAGCTTGAGTCAGCGAACAATCAGCGTGAGCGCGTGAGTAATGCACAGCAGGATGCTGGATTATGAGCACGCAGGCGATATAGTGAATGTATATGCCCGAAACTAAACTTGCGCTCGCAAAGCAGATAGAACGGGAGATCAGCGACTACACGACGAAGGTCGTCACCCTTGGAAATGGCATCACCTATTCGCAGCACAAGCTCGTGCAGCGCATCGTCCTTTTCGAGAGCAAGACGTATCCCACGGGGAAGTTCGACAAGCAGGGCAACTACAAGGGCTGGTACGACATCATCACGCCCCGCATCGACTCAGAAGTCAAGAACATCGACTTCGACACGAGCAACATCGAGGTGTACACGTTCAACCCGCTCGACGAGACGGCGAACGTCATCATCAACCTGAAGAACCAGGAGTGGATGCGGGAGACGGGCCAGGCGGAGGAGCTCAACTCAGCGATCGAGGAGGGCTCAGGGTGGGGGAACGTCGTGTGGAAGAAGATCAAGGGCGGTTTCGAGCGGGTTGACCTCCGCAATTTCTATGTCATAAACCAGACGGCGCAGAGCCTTGAGGAAACGCCGACCATTGAACGGCACCAGTTGTCGCAGTCGGACCTCCGGAAGCTCCCTAAGAGCTACAAGAACGTCGACAAGGTCATCAGCGAGTGCGGGGAAAAGGCGTACAAGACCGATTCCACGGCAACCGAGAACGACACCACGACTCCGTACTACCCGCTCTTTGAGCGTAACGGCGAGGTGTGCGTCAAGGACCTGAAGGAGGCGAACGGCGAGGAGGTCCTTGAAGGCGACGAGCACAAGTACGTCCTCGCCAAGGTCATCGGCGCTGGCAAGGAGTCAGGCACGTCGGTCACCATCAAGTACATCCTCTTCGCGCAGGAAATGGCGGAGATGCCGTACAAGGAATACCACCGCGGCCGCTACAAGGGACGATGGTGGCGAGAAGGACTCTACGAGCTCCTCTTCGACATCCAGGTGCGCTCCAATGAGATTGGCAACCAGATCGCCCGCGGCCTCGAATGGGCGTCAAAGACCATCTTCCGGTCAAAAGACAAGCTCATCGTTCAGAACATCCTTACGGACCTGAAGAACGGTGACTTCGTGCGCTCAGAAGACCTTCAGCAGGTAACGGTCCGCATGCAGGGGCTCGACCAGCTCATCGCGGAATACAACCGGCTGATCCAGATGGCGAACGACCTCGCGAACTCGCGAGAGATCGTACAAGGCATCACCCCGGCGTCTGGCACGCCTCTCGGTACGACGCAGATCGTGAACATGAATGCCGGGAAGCTCTTCGACTTCATCCGCGAGAAGATCTCCATCCCGCTCCGGGAGATATTCGAAGAGCACACCATCCCGCAGCACATCGAGGACATCAAGGCTCAGGACGTGCTTCGACTCACGGGCGACTCGGACATGCTCCGACGACTCAAGGAGATGATCGTCGAGAACTGGTACATCTCGAACCTGATCGCGCTCGGTCCCCATTCGAAGGAAGTAGGGGAGGCCTTGAAGGCGAAGAAGCTTGAGGAAATGACTGGCGATAGGGTCTTCCTCAAGGAGTTCGACCGCTTCTTCCAGAACTACAAGCCTCGCGTGGCCGTCATCATCACCGGAGAGAACGTGAACCTTGAGGGCATGCTCGCGTCCCTCGCGACCTTCATACAGCTTGAGCTCGACCCTGTCCGTCGTTCGTACCTGATCGAGAAGGCGATGCGCCTCAAAGGGATCGACACGGGCAGCCTTCCCCGAAGCACTCCTGAGCAACTCATGGGCCCTGCAGCAGCACCCCAAGAGCGCGGGAAGGAGCCGGTACGGGAGCCGGCAACGGCATGAGCGAGCACACGAGGCAGTGGTTCCTTGAGGCGTTCAAGGACCTCACGGACGACGACCGCATAGCGGAGAACAAGCGCAGATACGAAGTTAAACAACGATTGCATGAAAAACGAACAGACACAGGACTCAGCGACACCGATTGATACCCGGATCAGGGAGAAGCGGCAGAGGCTGGTAGAGACCGCGGCATCGCTCTCGGTCTACATGGCGATGCAGCACAAGCCAAGCGTCGTCGCGAAGGTGCAGGAGCTTCAGGACCGCCTGGAGTTCAGGACGAAACAGTACGAGGAGCAGCTCCTCGACGAGAAGGTAGCCATTTACAAGGAGTGCCTGTCACTCATAAAGCCCTAGCCGTATGTTCGAACCGAAGCTGAACAAGCGTGAGATCGATGAGCTCCGCGTCCTGTCGCGGATCATAGCCACAGAGGAGTACAAGCTGGAGCAGGTCAGGCGCAACACCGCCTACGTGACCAAAGGCCAGCAGTGGGTGAAGACGCAGGAAGGCATCGTCACCGTCCTCAAGGGCTCCCGGGAGGAGTTCATTTCCATGTGCTGCACCCGCCTCGGGATCGAAGGCAAGGTGAGCGTAGATCTCAGGACGGGCAAGGTTCATAAAGCATCATGAAGCCCGAGCTCGCAAAACAGCTCCTTGCGGGAGAGGCGGGCACAGCCCTCAAGGAGTTCCTCGCCCGCACGATCGTCTCCCTCGACTCCGTCTCTGACATCGCGTCGGACGACCCTGTCGCGGTTGCTGTCGAAGTGAAGGCACGGAAGCTCGCCCAGGAGAAGCTCGCCATGGCACTCAGCACCCTCGTCGCCCTCAGTGACGTTCAGAAGGTCAAGAAGGAGAAGAGCGACTACGGCATGTGAATAACTTGCAAGTGACGCGAAAGGTGCGTGCTATTTTTAATGTAAGGATTATCAGTTAGCGCACATGTGTCATGGCACCACGAAAGAAGGTCGAAGCTGCGGCAGTACCTCCAGAAGCAGAAGGGGCGGTAGAGGCAGCAGCGGAATCGACCGAATCGGCAGATAAGCCGAAAGCGTCAAAGCCTGCGAAGGGCAGTTTTGTCGTGTACGACTCGAACGGCAACAAGTTCCGAGCCGTCGAAGATGCTGAGGAGGCGACAGCGCTCGCCAAAGAGATCGGCGGACTCGTCAGAGCGGCGAACGCGTAGGGAGTAGTCCGCAGGACCCCACATGATTGTGTCGCCTAGGGTATGAGCATCCGCTCGTACTCCAGACCGGCACAACCAAGTGTCACGTTTTATACACGCCCGAACTGGGCAAATCATTTCCAAATGGAAAGCATACAAAAAGAATCTCAAATCGAGACGGCGGAGGAGATAGAGGCCGAAAAACAACATCTATCTGAGGTTAAGGAGGATGAGCTTCGTAAAGAGATCGTCTCTGAGTTCGGCTTCGACGCAGAGAAGGATAAGGAAAAGATCGACAAGCTAGTCGAAAGGGAGACAAAGCACCGCAAGGCGCTCTCCACCACGATCGGCCAGAAGGTCAAGTACCGCGAGGCACTGCATAAGAACACCCCTCCGAAGCAATCGGACGCCGCACCCTCAAAAGAGGATGGGAAAGACCTGGATGAGAGAGTCAATGCAGGCATAAGCGCAGCCCTTGAGCAGCGCGACCTCGACGAGATGGAGTATCCCGACGAGATCAAGAACGCCATCAAGCAAGTAGCCGCCTACAACGGAGTCTCAGTCCGAAAAGCCGAGAAAGACCCGTACATCGTTGCGAAGATCGAGACATGGCAGAAGCAACAAGGTACGGATGAAGCCGCCCTTAGCAGAAATAACAAAAATGGCGGCAGAGCATCAGGTTCTTCGACCGATGTCACACCTCCAGACGTTGACCTGAACACCCCAGAGGGTCGGAAGGCATACGACGACTGGAAGGCGAAGATGATCGCGGAGGGCCACTGATGCGGTAGGCCGTCACTTAACGACATATGAATAGTTTAAGTGACCTTAATCCCGAGTTTTGGGCAAAGGAAGCGCAGCGCTCTCTCTTCGTAGAGAACCGAGCGATGGCGATTGCCAACACCCAGCTCCGGAATATCCTCGCAGGGGAGGGGCGCAAAGCGCATAGGACGATCATGTCCTACCCTGCATCGGCAACGTACACCCCAGGCTCTGACATTACTGTCACTCCGCTCACAGGGAGCAAGGAGACGCTTGAGGTGAACACGTTCCTCGCGTCGTTGGTTTCCATCGACGATACCGAGGAGAAGCAGTCCATCATAGCCCTTGGCTCGATGGCGATGGCCAGAATGATGAAGGACCACAACAACCGCATTGAGCAGGCGGTTTTGGCGCAGATCACTAATGCGCTTCACACGCTCGACGACGGAAACGTAGGAGGAACGAGCGGAAGCAACATGTCCCTTAATACGGACGTGATCCCGCAGGTGTTCGTGTCAGCAGATACAAAGCTTGATGCGATCGACGCACCGAAGGCCGGACGAACCGCGGTGGTTGGTTCGCACTTCATGCGATGGCTCAAGCTCCAGCAGGCGGGACGTAACACTGTCTTCGGAGACGGTGTGAACACTCGTGGCATCGTCGCCAACCTCTTCGGTTGGGACATCATTGAGAGCAACAACCTCCCTTACACGGCGGTCCTCTCTATGGTTACCGAGCCGTCAAACAACGACACAGTGACGATCGCGGGCGTGACCTTCACCTTCCACGCGACCCTTCCTGCAGTTGAGGGAGGCCTTCACGCGACTGGAACGGTGGATACCACCCGAGCGAACTTCGCGGCTGCGCTCAATGCGCCGGCTACTGCTATCGCGGAAAGTGGTACTGGAGGCTATACGCCTATCAGCGCTGAGAACGTGTTCCTGCTTCGCGACAAGCGACGGATCACCGCGACGAACAACAACACGTCGGACACGCTCACCATTACCGGATACGGCGACATCGTCGTTTCTGAGACCCTCACTGCGTCAGCAGATACATGGGGATCACAGCGACAGGACTCGCTCTTCTGCGTTCGAGGATGTATCGACCAAGTGGTCCAGATGCCTCCAAAGGTGGAAGTGGGACGAGAGCCGAAGCAGTTCGCTGACCTCGTCAAGTCTCTTCTCGGCTACGGCGTAAAGACGTTTGCTGATGGAGCTCGGGAGATGGTTCGCGTGAAGATCAACGCATCGACATCGGACTGGAGCTAATCGCGCCTTACTAGCTATTCAATCACCTAAAACTATGCAGAAGCTCACATTAGGGATCGCAGTGCTTGCACTCATAGTTGGCGGGGTTGCGATTTACCAGGGCAACGATGGAGGCCCTTCGGTCGGTGGCGAGAGCTACCAGAAGGAGTCCTTCCTTGAGGGGTTCTACGCTGGCGCGGGCCGACCATTCCAGGTCTCTCGTACCGGCGTGCTCACCTCAACGGTGGGAGCGACGTTCGATACGAACACGCTCTATATCGACTCGACGAACAATCGAGTGGGTATAGGAACGACCACTCCGCTCGTCAGATTCCAGATCGAGGAAGCGAATGCATCCTCGACGGTGTACGTCCTCAACTCAAGTACGACCGCCGCAACGGGTGGCCGCATCATTCTTGAGGACACTGACGGAGCCGGATGCTCGCAGATCGCCGCTCTTAACGGAACGGTCGTCGCAGCAACGGTCACCTGTCCGTAGTCTTGCCTTCCTCTGGCCCTTTATGGGGCCGGGGATAAGGTCGGATTACAAGCATCAAGCAATAGCAGCATAACAATGAGAAAAATTAGCATCGTTTTCGCCACGTTCATCGTCCTTATCGGAGTAGGCGCATTCGGCGTCGTGAAGCATCGAGAAGGGGTAGGCGGCATCACGTACTGCACGGTCACGACCTCGAAGGTCTCTGTTGGCCACCAGAGCGCAGTCACCGTACTGCCGGCGGGCATCAAGGACTGGGCCATCATCCAGCAGCCGATCGCCGCAACGAACACGGTCACGCTCAATATCGGCGGGACCGCTGTTTCAGGGACCGGCTACCTCCTCGCGTCGAGCTCGATCACGGTAGGGAAACAGGAGCTCTTCCTCGGAGAGGCATCGCATGTTCCAGCCTCAGACGCTGTAACCGCCATCACTAACCTCGGGAGTACGACCCTCAACGTAACTTACTGCCGCTAGCATGAAGTTCAACCCCGCCACAGCATCGGAGTCTCTCTACCAGGATGCTCTCTACTGGAGCGGTGCTACTTCCTCTACCTATCCGGTCGACCCGGACTTCACGAGAAACGCGAACTTCGCGCTCGACACCGTCACGGGGTATATCCAGCGTGCCGATAGCTCGTGGGAGTACCAGGACAACAACGAATCTGGCGAGCTGATCGACTCTACTATTGCCCTCGTCTCGGGCACGGCCAAGTACGCGATCACGCTTACATGGCTCAAGATCACCCGCGTTCGCGTCAAGGACCCGAATGGCAACTGGGTAACCCTCAAGCCCGTGAGCCGGCGCGAGCTGTCCGATGCTCAGCTTGCCGCGACCGGAACGCCGTGGGCGTACTACAAGCTCGGGAAATACCTCTATCTCGTCGGCACCCCGAACTACTCGCAGACAGGGGGCCTCGAAGTGCAGCTCCAGAAAGGGGCTCAGCACTTTGCCACGGACGACACCAACGAGGAGCCGGGCTTCGCCCCTCAGTTCCATAGGCTCGTCTCGCTCCTTTCGGCTCTCGACTACACCGATACGAATGAGATGGAACGCCGCTCTCAGAAGATCCGACAGCGCATCGGCGTCTTCCCCGAGGCCGGCATCATCGGCTCAGGGATGCTCCTTGAGCTTGCGGAGTTCTACAGCGACCGGGACAAGGACGGGGCTGACCACCTGTCGCTCGCGCACGAGGACCATGGCGCATCGGCCATGGCTGACGGCATTAGCAGTAATCCCCGCGGATTCTAATGGGATGGCGAATTGATACAACAGAATCAGGGAGAGACCTAGTCCTCGACGGCTTCGAGAAGGGCATCGCTCCTTCCCCATACGCGGGTATCGCGAACCTTGTGAACGTCGACGTTACGAGCGTACCCGGAGAGGTGAGGGTCGCCTTCAAGACCGCGGCACTCAACAAGCCGCCGACGGTCTCCGCGCTTGCGTTCACCTGCAATGCTACGACCGACATCATTACGGTCGCCAGCACGTCCGGCTGGTACAACGGTATGGCGATCCAGTTCAACTCGATCGTCACATCTACCGGCATTTCCACCGGCCGCGTGTTCTGGGTGGGCAACCTCTCAGGCAATACCTTCAAGGTCTACAAGAACCCTTCGCGCAACCCGTTCCAAGTGGTCGACATCGCGACTGGCGATGGCAGCGGGACCCTTTCTTCATACACGTTCGGGAAGCCAATCGATGACGCGACGGCCTACCTGGCGGACCCATCGGAGGAGTACGACTACTACTTCATCCTCGACAACAACGGAAGGGCATGGTGGGTCGACAACTTCAACGGCGTCCCTACGAACAACCTTGTCTATCTCGGGAACGACACACTCACAGGCACCGGAGGCAGGGCCATCCAGGTCTTTAAGGACCACCTCATCGTCTTCCGTGCGGGCGACGTCGACGGCGTAGGCCTCAGCGCCATCGAAGGCAACATCGACATGGATTCGACCTATACGAACTCCTTCACGGGCGGATGGGAGTATTCCTGGGAGAGCGCATCCACCGTCGACCTCGATGTGAGGCCGACGTTTGTAGGCCATGACGACGTGCTCTATTACGCGAATGGAAGCGACCGCCTCGGCTCAATCACTGAGACCGCGGGAGATGATCTCGACCTCGATGACGGGGCCTCATACACACAAAACCTCTCCGCGCTTCGCATTCCGGCGAATGACGTGATCACCTCGATCGGTGAGCTCGGTTCCAACCTCCTGGTTGGGGGACGACGAGACAAGATCTACCCATGGGACCGGTCCAGCTCCTCGTACGACTCGCCGATCATCGTTCCAGAGCGGAACATCAAGCGCATCATTTCCACGAACACCGTCGCCTACATCTTTGCTGGAGCGGGAAGCCGTATCTACTACACGAATGGCTCCTTCATCGACATCTTCTTCGAGATCCCTGACCACCTAGCCGGCGTATCGCGTCCGTACTTCACGCTCGGAGATGTGGAGATCGACAAGAACCAGTTGTATGTGAGCTTTAGCGTCGTGCAAAACGACGGCTCGACTGCTGTGACCGGGATGGATGGAGTGTGGGCTATCGACCTCAGAACGACAGCCTTCAGGAAGATCCTCACCGCGTCCCACGGCACGAACGGGAAGATCTACACCATTGCAAAGAATCCTCTGTCCTCGACGCCGCCAGGAGAGGGTCTATTTATCGGCTGGGAGGATGCAAGCGGCAACTACGGGGTGGACACAGGTTCCACGAGCCCGTACACGGCCGGAGAGTCGTACATCGACTTTGACGCCATCCCTGTCGGCACAATCAATTTCCCGACGACGCCTACCAAGTTCGAGATAAAGCTCTCGCGCCCCCTCGCCTCGGGCGAATCGGTACAGCTGCTTCAGCGGACACAGGTCACCGGCAGCTACACACCTATCGGCACGTTCAGCACTGCCGGGAAGTTCTCGGGGTCGTTCACACCAACCGTGAAGAAGGCGGAGTGGCTTCAGATGCGCGCGGTGCTCACCTCCACCGCTTCAAGCCCGTCGTTCGTGCCGCTCAGGGAAGTAAGAATCAAGCTATGAACCAGATAACCACCATTCCAGCGACCTTTGAGCAGCGTCTAGCGGCGCTAGAGAACGACTTCCGGGAGCACCGCCACACCGGGCTCGACAGCCGGAAGGTCCGCGTGAGTGACCTCGGGACCGTCCTCTACAAGGAGGCGACCATCAATCCGGCGAGCCTCGCGGATGGAGCGGGGGCCACGATCTCCGTGAGCATTCCTGGGGCGGTCCTTGGTGACTTCGTCATGGTGGCAGCGCCATACGACCTTCAAGACCTCACCGTCACTGCGTACGTCCAGGCCGCGGATGCCGTCGAGATCCGCATCCAGAACGAGAGCACGGCCGTCGTCGACCTTGCCTCGGGGGTGTGGAGGATCGCGGTCATTAAGAAATTCATATAAGGAGCATGCCAACAAAGCAAATAAAAACACCGGCACCAACTAAAGCACCCGCACCTACGAGGGAGTCGCTCTTAGCTGAGCTCCAGAAGGCGCAGAACCTCCTCGACCAGAAGACCGGCAAGAAGTCAGCTCCTCTCACGCTGCCTGCCTCTGCTCCCGCGCCGATCAAGGCTCCTGAACTCCCGCAGCCAACCGCTCCGCAGAAGAACGAGGCTTTCTTCACGTCGCTCACCGGCAGTGTCGACACAACGCGGAAGACGCTCGAAACCACCCTGAAGACGAAGCTCGACGACATCACCAAAGAGAAGGATCGGGCGCAGAAGAACATCGACGACCTGACGGACAAGCAGTCGGTCCTCATCGAGAGCGACATCAATCCGCTCCTCAAGCCCTTCCGGGAAACGCTTGAGAACAAGGAGCGAGAACGTCTCCATGTCAACGAGAACTTCGAGGCGAACCAGAAGCTCACGAACGAGCTCGATGCGCTCCTCACTGAAGGAAACACCCTCCTGTCGCTCGAGAAGGAACGGGCAATCCCGAACGTCTTCATCAACAACAATGTGAATAAGCGCATGTCCGACATCGCCGCGCGTGCCGGGGTGATCGAAGCCGTCATGTCAGCCCGGTCCGGGCAGATCGCGGAGGCGTACCGGATGATCGACCGCTCAACTGATGCCATCACCGCGGACCGGCAGGATCGCCTTGCCTATTTCGAGACGCTCTACAACTTCTATGAGGGAAAGAAGGATTCCGAGGAGGGCAAGCTCATCGACCTTAAGAAGGACGAGAAGGAGTATGTCGCTGAGCAGGTCTCTCTCCTCAAAGGCGACCTTGAGAACGCCGAGAAGACTGTCGCGCACATCAAGAGCCTTATGGTGGACCCGGAGTCTGCCCGCTTTATGGCTGATGCCGGCGTGACGCTCAACGACACGGTGGAACAGGTCAACCAGAAGCTAGCAGAGCAGGGACGGCGCGAGGAGGCTGAGGCGCTCAAGAACGAGCTCATCGCGAAGGGGTACACGTACGTGCCATTCCCTCAGGGAAGGAGCGGGGTGAAGACCTTCAGCGTGGGTGGAAGGAGCATGTCATTTGTGCCGCCGCCTGAGGATTCTGGGTCAGGCTCCGGTCCTGGAGACCCGGGCGACCCGGCAGGCACCTTCATAAACGAGTTTGGAGAGCGCATTGAGGGAACCGTGCCTACCAAGGCCCCTACCGTTGGCGAGCAGGCGTCGTTCGTGTTCTTCCAGCGTATGAAGGACGCGATGGATACCCTTGAGGCGTACGAACATGTGACCCTTGAGACGGACCTCCTCGACCAGTTCCTCCTCAACCAGGACGCCTCCATCTTCCAGGACCCCGAGCAGCAGATCGTCGCCCAGGCAATGCGTCAGTTCACCGAGGCTCGACTTCGAAAGGATTCCGGTGCGGCTATTCCACCTGAAGAGTTCAGAAATGACAGGCGCACCTATTTCCCTTCGGTGGGCGACAAGCGGGACGTGCTCAATCGTAAGGGCGCAGCGCGTGACAACACGCTCATGGCGATCCGCAACGCCTCAGGGCGGGCGTATCACGAGTTCTACGGGGAGAAGCCGCAGGCCGTCGGCCAGCGCCTTCTTGCCGTGGATGCGCTGCCAGATCCGGGAGACACAGACTTCATAGGGCCGATCGAGCCCGAGGAGGACACGTCAGACATCGAGTTTGCTCCGGAGAAGGAGAAGAAGGGGGTAGGGGGCTTTATTAGAGGGCTATTCGGCTTCTAGGCATATGAAACTGGGCATCACTAAAACCGAATATGAGAACCTCCGAAGCTCCGGGCTTTCCCGCGAGGAGATCATCCAAAAACACAGCGGCAAGCAGGGTGTACACGGTGTTGCGCGGGGCTTCACGAAGGGCATCGTCAGCTCGGGCCTAAACGCTGTGAGCAGTATCGGCAGAAACATTCAGCGCGGCCTTTCGACAACCGTCGACAAGGTCGCTGGCACCAAAGACTTCGGCATGGGCGAGGACAGCATCTTTGACCGTGAGTCGACCGCGGGCACGCAGCTCCGGCAGTCACTCAAGCCAAAGTCCACGGCGGAGAAGATCGGCTTCTATGGAGAGCAGATCGGGGAGTTCTTCGTACCGCCGATGCTCCTCGGGAAGGCGAACGTGGCGCTCAAGGCCTCAAGCGCCCCTGACGTGCTGAAGATCCTCGGCCGCGCCAGCATGGAAGCGGGAGGTGCCGGGGTTGTAGCCGCGAATCAGACAGAGGATGCGAAGCAAGGCCGGCAGGCCGCGGCGTTTTCCGGTGCGCTCTCCGTTACTGGAGGCGTCTTTGGGAAGCTCCTCAAGACCCCGGCCGGCGAGAAGGTCGTTTCATACCTCACAAAGCAGATCCCTTCGGACCGGGTGAACAAGATCATCTTCCCGAGAGACAAGGACTTCCTCTTCGGCAAGAACCCAGGGCTTTCCGTGCTCGAAGAGCCGGAGCTCCTCGGTGTCGTGAAGGGGCCAATCACTCGTGCCCAGCTCCTAACGAAGATCGGCAGGGCGAAGCAGGCTGTGGGCGAGGAGATCGAGGCGGCGCTCTCGAAGGTCGACCCGAAGAAGGCCGTCGACCTTCAGAAGGCAATCCTTGAGCCCATAGACGAGGCGCTCGATAGGGCAACGCAGAGCGGCGAGCAGGCGCTTGTGGACCGCCTCGTGGGGCTCCGTCAGTCCCTCACACAGGAGTTCAAGCTTGTCGACGGAAAGGTCGTACCCGTCGCGGAGCGCTCTCTGACGGTGAATCCCAAGAAGGCTCAGGAAATGAAGATCACCCTCGGCCAGAACACCAGGTGGACAGGCCAAGCGTTCGACGACGATGTGAACCGGGTGCGTGTCGCCATCTACCGAAATATCGACCGCACGATCGATGACGCGGTCCCTGGCATCGACAAGCTCAACGACCGCTACGGTGGTCTTCTGACCGCAGAGAAGGCCCTTGAGCGCAGGAACAAGCAGCTCCAGCGGCTCGTGAGCTTCGGGTTGCGTCAGACAGGAATAGGCGGAGCCGTTGGTCTTGGCTCCTACGTCTCGGGCGACTCACCGCTTGAGGCTACTGCGAAGGGTATCGCAGGGTCGGTCGCCTTTGGTGCGATGGCTTCACCAGCCGTTCAGCTTCGAGTTGCGAAGCTCTTCAACAATCTCGCGCCAACGGAGCGGGAGACGTTGTTCAGCATCGTGCCGACGCTCAGGAACATGTACCTCGCACTACGAACCGATCGCAAGTCCGAGACCGCCGCAGACGACGATGATGAGGATGAGGGTCATATGAATACACAGTAGCACCGCACCATAATTTCACAACTATGCAAACTGGATTATCCACAACCGAAAAATCAAGACTCCTCATCTACAACGTCGCGAAGGGAAACCCGCAGGCGATCCTTGCTGCGATCGATGAGGTGAAGCGCCTCGCTGAAGAAGCGCTCAAGGGGACGCTCGGAGTGGCCGAGCGACGGGCACTCACTCTTCTTGCGAACCGCATAGATGAGATCGAGCGGCACTACGACGGCCGCCTGGCCGATGCGTTGAAGTCTCTCGAAAAGCTCATCGAACGGAAGGTGAAGGCCATCGAGCCGCGGAAGGGGGAGAAGGGCGACAAAGGGGACAAGCCGACGGAGGCGGAGCTCCTCATGCTCATCGAGCCCCTCATTCCCTTCGTGAAGGACGGAGAGGACGGCAAGACACCAGGGCGAGACGCGCTCGTTGAGCTTATGCGACCGCTCATCGCCGAGACTCTCATGAATAGTCAGCCAACCCGGGAGGCGGTAGCGGAGGCGGAGAAGCGCACCCGAGACACGTTGGAAGGCATGATCAAGAACGAGGTCGCGAAGCTCGCCACAGAACTCAAGAACCATGGCGGCGGCGTGAGCGGAGACACCGTGCGGGCAGGAGATGGCATCCAGATCGTTCAGAACGTGCTCGGACAGAAGGTCATCAGTACGGTGGGCGGCTTTTCAGTCATCGTGCCGACAGGTGATGTCGACAACGTGAACCGGGACTTCGTCTTCACTACGAAGCCGACGCTCTTAAACGTGAACGGCACCTTCTATCGAGAGAACCACGGTTGGACCTGGAACGCGGGGACGCTGACCGCCACGATCTCATTCACACCTGGAGAAGGCGGAGACGTGTTCGGCATGATTTAATTAAGTAACAGCAACATGAAAAAACTTGTAGTCGCAACAATCGCAGTCTCAGTCGCACTCGTCTCTTTCCAGTACCTCCCCGCAGCGCAGGCACAGACCCCTGCGATCCGCCCGACCCAAGGCGGCACCGGAACCACGACAGCACCGTCGGACCTTCAGCTCCTCGTAGGGCAGAACTCCGGCATCTATGGGGTTCGCACTCTCACGGCCGGCAGTGGTATCACCCTTTCCACATCAACTTCGGCGCTCACGATCAGCGCGACGGGCGGCGGAGGGGGCGGGTCAGGCACGATCGGGACATCCACCAATCCGAACGTAGGCGACCTTGCCTTCTGGACAGGTGCGTCAACGCTCGGAACCATTGCAACGGGCACTCTCTCCGAGAGCATCACGGGATTCGCACTCTCTGCCTCGCGCTATCTCGTCGGAGGTTCAGCGGCGCTTTCCCTAGATTCAGGCTACGCAATCCCTACGACTACCCGCCTCGCCGACCACGACACCGCGTTTGGATGGGGTAACCATGCAACGCAAGGGTATCTCACCGTCATCGCATCCTCGACGGTTCGCGGGATGTTTTCGTCCTCAGCTACCGGCCTCACGTACACATCCTCAACCGGAGACTTCTCCCTTACGTCGGGCTACACCATCCCCACCACGACAAGGATGTCGAACCTCGATGCCTTCTATACGACCCCAAGCACGCGCATTTCTGACGGCACAGGGCTCACGTGGTCCTCGAATACCCTTAACTGCGATACGGCCTCAGCATCAGTGCAGGGCTGTCTCACTTCGGCCGATTGGAACATCTTCAACAACAAGGTCTCCAGCTCCTCAATTGACAGCGTAGGCGAGCTCGAAACGCTCACGGGCGTGAACCTCATCGTCTCAACCGAGATAGACACCATCGCTGAGATAGAAACCCTTGCTGCAGGCGTCAACATCCTCACGGAGACGGAGTTCGACGGCTGTTCGGAGATTGCAGCCCTATGGGATGACGAGACCGGAACCTGCGGCGGTCCTGTACTCAGCACAAATCCCCTTCTTGCCGGTTTCCGGTCGAATGCGTCGTCCACCATCGGGGGAGGCACGGCGGCTTCCGGACTCACGGTAAACGGCGCAGCGACTACCACTGACAACATCATCATCAGCGCCCCATCCAACACGTTGCCGAACTTCAACATCTACGAGAACGGGACCATCCAGGCGTCTTTGGGAGATTCGAACCTCGGCGGCAACGTAGGCAACCTGTACCTGTACTCAGCGGGCGTGAACACTATCCGATTGAATGCAGGCGGCGGCTCCTTCATGAGTGGATCGCTTGGACTCGGCACCTCGTCGACCGCATATCCCCTTGTGGTGGCCGGCGAGATCTATGCGGGCGGACTGAACGCTACCTCGTCTCTGACAATGCCAAACGGCGCGTCCTGCTCGGCGAACGCAGACGGTAAGGGGTGCTACGACACTTCAGATGAACAGTTCATCCTTGACGATCGCGTGATCCGCACAAAGGAAGAGATCTATAAGTTCTCTATTCCTTCGACCTCTCCGGCGTTTGCGACGGGCACCACGAAGTACTTCCCTCCTGTCGAGGATGGCTTCTCTGTCACTGACATCTACTGTTCGGTAGAGGGCGGCACCTCAAAGCGCATGGACTTCTTTGGCGGCTCTGAGACGGTCCTATGCGACACGGACGGCCAAGCCGACGACGGCACGATCAGCGTGACCGTAGGGGCATCCTCAACAACGCTTCCATTCATGGCAAGCACCACGGTCGGTGCCGTGAACTGGGTGAACGTGACCATTACTGGTAGGTGGACCCGTGAATAGGTATGCAAGCAATCCGCACCATCGCATCAATTGCCATCGTCACATCGATGATCTGGGCCGCGTTCTTCGTGCCTGTTCAGTGGGAGCAAACGCGGACCGCCTACCTAGTCAATGCCGCTAACGAGACAAGGAGCGCCGGAGCGGGTGCGAATGCTTCCTCGGCGTCCTGCAACACTACGAATACGTTCAGCAACCTGACCAACATCGGCGCGAATGACACCAACTACGCAATCATCACGACGCCAGCCAACTTCGATACCACTGAGAAGACGCAGTTTCTGGAAGGATCGAGCTTCGGATTCACCACGGCAGGGACAATAGACGGCATCCAGTTTGACGTGCTCGGATGGGTGACAACGGCCAGCGATGCGATACGGCTGGTATCGATACGTCTGATGACGAGCAGCACCGTCTATGTCGGGAGCGATCCGGGCGGCTCGCTTGTGCTCTTCCCTACCGCGGACCCCGGGTCCACCTACATGTCATTCGGTGGCGCGGCAGACACCTGGGGCGCGGGGCTCACTTCGTCTCAGATCAACGCCTCGACGTTCGGAGCGGCAATTTGCTTCGAGGCCGCGGGCGACAACGTTGCCATGAACGTGGACCACTATCAGATGACCGTTACCTATACCGCCACCGTTGCGGAGCAGGTGTTCGCGGAAATCATCTGGTTCTTTTGATATGCCAAAGCCAACTTACACAACAGAAGACCGAGTCGAGATACTGGAGAGAGCCGTCTTCGGCGATGAATCACTCGACGAAAAGGGGATGAAGAAGAAGGTTGACGAGATCCACGACCTCTTGGTTCAGGCCAAGGGTATCGGTCTGTTCTTTGGGGGCGTCCGGGGCTTCTTCGGCATCCTGATCGTCATTGCGAGCGCGTGGGCGCTTATCAAAGGCTGGTTTAACTAGAAAGGAGGTATGACTCAGCAAGACTGCATCATCTACACCGCGAAGCCATCTAAGCGGCTTGTTGAGGCCGGAAACATTGCTGCTGCATACCTGAACAAGACTCCCGGCCGACATATCAACATCACCTGGCGGAAGGTGAAGGCCCTGCGGAAGGTGCCGATCTCGAAACCGGACGCGGACGGCGAGGTCCGGATCGATTGGCTCTGGCTCCGCTCTAAGTTCGGGGATCTCACCCACGAGCTCGTCGGCTACCACTTCACTCCCGCCGATCGGAAGCGCTTCAAGCTCACCACTGCCATAGACGGAAGCTCACACCTCCATATGGGCGTCGGCTTCTTCTACCTCTGCGCGAACCCCTCAGCAAAAGCGGCTGGATACGACGACCTTCCCGAAGTGGCGCAGCTCATCATTCACGAGATCAGCCACTACGACACGAAGATCACAGGCGCACCGTGGTTCCTGACGCACCACTTCGAGAAGCGACGGAAGATCCACGAGCTTCCCGCCCTCATCGCCTACGACATCGAGGGGGAGCTCGACCGCTTAGCAGTAACCGCAAAACAGCTTTATGCAGCAGCCACAGCTTGAGATACACCGCCCCATACTTTCGAAGCGGATCACCCAAGGGTGGGGGGAGAACAAGGCGTGTAAGGACCTCAAGACCGGGAAGATAAAGAGCGCGAACAGCCTAGGCGTCTGCCCTAACGGCTCGGTCCTCTTCTACCCCTCCGTAGGGCTCAAGGGCCACAACGGCTTCGACAACGAAGCCATCCACGGGGAGCTCGTGTACCACGCAGCCACCTTCCCTGGCGTCATGTACGTGGAGAAGGACCGCGACGGCGGCATCGGCGTCGATGTGGTGTCGAAGAAGCCCCTCTGGTTCCCCGGACCTGTCCCTCCTGGAGTTACCCCGGTCTATGAGGACGAGCACGGCTTCACGGCATTCGTGAAGATCCGCTACTGGCATCTCCTCACCGCCATCGGCTACGACAAGAAAGAGATCGTCTACGGCCAGCCGATCGGTCGGGCCGACAACACAGGGGCAAGCTCGGGCGACCACCTTCACTGGGCTCCGAAGTGGAGCGACCCTGAGAGCTTCGGCATGGCCACGGACAATGGCTTCCAGGGCGCATTCGACCCTACGCCGTACTACAACCATGAGATCTTCGCGGGCGAGCCGAAGCCCGCGGGCTCGCCGCCCGTGCCGGTTATGACGCCTGAGGAGAAGAGGGAGGACAAGCTCCTTTCGCTCCAATGGCGGGTCGTGCTTTTACTACAGCAGCTAATTCATAGACTCACAAAATGAAGTATTCATTGACCTATGCCGGCATCCTTACGATGATCGCCGGCACCTGGCTCGTGAACACCGTCGGACTCACCGACTCGTGTGCCACTGAGCTCACCGCGAAGCTCACCGAGTACGCCCCTCTCATCGTGGGAGGCGTCATGGCCGTCATTGGCCGATGGCGGCTCGGCGGCGTGAACGTCCTCGGCGTTCGATAGGGCTGTGGACAACGGCCGGAGACGCTCAATCTCGGTGCTATGCTGAAATTGGGCGTCGACACCCCATCTTTTGTACTAAGCCTCGGGCTTTCGAGGCACCTCGCATGCGCCACTTCGGGAGAGAGTGGCGTTTTGCGTCTACGGACTTGAATTGAGAACATTGGCCGACCTGAAGGCTGCTTTTCTCGCCATGGGCGATGGCCCATACGGAGAGGCGTGCGCCGAAGCGTGGCTCGTGGAGAACGAGTGGGAGTACATCGGAATCCCGCAGGAGTACGGGACGAAGTGCTACGCCCTATGGCTTCAAGACGGGAAGCGTCCCGACTTCATCACGCACCTCGATGACGTGAGCGGCGTGGCGCTCGATGCGAAATACCACCGGGTGGCGGGTGGCCGCTTCGGGCTGACGGACTATGAGATCGGGCAATACCATGGACTGCTGCGCGACTTGAAGTTCAAAGACCCGGACCGCGTGTACACCTTGCTATTCATGGTCTTCCCGAAAGTCGATGAGGGGAAGCGCTTTGCATGGGTCGAAATATCCGAGGTGGAGGCGGGCGAGCCTGTGACTATCGAAGGGAAGCCAGGCAGATCGATCGACCTCTATGGAAACGGCCGTGTCTGGTCAGAGCTTTCAGATGCTGCGCTTGAAGCTGCGCGGACCCTGGTGAAATTTCCCACTTGAGGCTTGCGCTTTCCGCGCCATATGCTTTGATTGGGGCAGAGATGCGACGGCCGAACCGTTACGCTCAGGTCGAAGCATCGTTCTTTCGCCCATCTACTCGGGATGGGTGCAGGTGAATGGTCTGAGGCGGCCCTATCCTCAACGATTCACTCGCACTGGTCCTGAGCAAAAGAAAACCCTGTCACTCGGACAGGGTTTTTTCATGGTCGAAGAACTGCGTGATGGTGATCTGAAGCTCCGGAGTGGAGCTGCACACCTGAACGCTATCTCCGTCCTCGACTGAGGCGGTGAGTATTGGCTCAAGAACTCCTTCCTTCTTCGCCCAGGTCGCATGGAACGCGAGGATGTACTGTTCGAAGACCCGAAGGGCTTCGCGTGAACCGCCAAAGTCCACAAGCATCACCACCTTCTCCATAGCTCGGCCCTCCTTTCTCTCTTAATCGTCCCACCGGACCGAGGAAAGGCAAGGCGGAAATGTGAATATCTCTAGCCATGATTTTCGATGTCCACAGCTCTCCTATTGCCTATTACATGTGCTATGCGATAGTAGATGCATGACCAAAAAACAAAAACAAGAAGAGGTCACGCGAGCATGGGCTCAAGGTCGCATGAGCCACGCTGATGTATGTCGCAAGTTGCGCGTGAGCAGCAACGGCGCGTATTCCATCCTCGCTCGCACATTAAAAGCAATAATCGCAAAGCATCTATGAGCCTCGACCTCAGCGCAATCGGCCGACTGCGACAGTACGAGCCGCATCGCCGCACGAAGCTTGAGATCGCGACGGACGCGATGCTCTATATCGGAGTCTTCGTAGCTGTGTACCTCGCGTGGCATATGGGATTCCACGCATGGGAGCCGAACGTCGAGCTCTACGGCGAGGTTATCTACCAATCCATATGCGGACTCCGATAGGCGCAGTCCTCGCGGATCTCCGTACGAGGATCGCCACGGGAGAGTTCAAACGGCCGTACAAGCCGCGCGATCTCTCGGCCGGAGGCTTCGCCTACTGGCCCAGTCCGAAGGCCTACGACTTGCCGGATGACCGGAAGTGGGCAGAGCGGTACGACCACCCAAAAGATTGAACAGGTGGGAGGTCCTGAGAGAGAGAGTAAACGGCGAATCGGAGCGCTACGACCCGGGGGCAATCCGCGCTAAAGGTCTCCCTCTCTGGGTCTCCCACATAACTTATAAAAATAAGAACAAAAAAATGAACACATTTCTTCCAACAAATTACAAGGTCCCCGTATCGGGCAACTACATGAAGCTTGAGGACGGAGACAACGAGCTCCTCGTGCTCGACTCAGTGATCCTCGGCTATCTCTACTGGAACAAAGAGGACAAGCCAGTACGCCTCAAGGAGCGCCCAGCAGCGATACCTGAGGACATTCGTTACGAGACTGACGACCAGACCGGGCAGTCGAAACCGGACAAGATCAAGCACTTCTGGGCATTCCCAGTGTGGAACGTCGCCGGCCAATGCGTTCAGGTCCTTGAGATCACGCAAAAGGGGATCATGGGCGGCCTCCAGGCGCTTGCCCAGAACGAGAAGTGGGGAGACCCGATCCTTAACTACTCCATCACGATCAGCCGAAAAGGCCAGGGATTCGACACCGAATACACGGTTGTCCCGAACCCAAAGGAGCCGGTGCCTGCAGAGATCCTCGCGGCGTGGGATTCCGTGAAAGCTGCCGGCTTCGACATTACTCGCCTCTATGACGGAGGAGATCCGTTCGTAGCTGCCTAAGGTATGTCCGGGCACCTCACAGCCAGTACGTCACGTGAAGCCTTCCGCAATCTGACTACGGTTACGGAGCAGCACGAGGCGATCCTCGCCTATCTCCACAGCATCGCACCTGACTCCTCATGCATTGCCGACATCGCCGCCGCCCTTGGATGGGAGCGGTCCACGGTCTCAGCGCGGCTCAATGAGCTTAAGCACACGGATGCCCTCATCTACGACGGAAAGAAGCGGTCGCACCGTACACAGATCATGGCGATGCATTGGAAGGTGCCAGTGCAAGGGACTTTATTCGGATTTAAGCCAATGCACAGATGAAGCTATACGAACTGGGAGGAGTGAAATTCATCGTCCACGAAGGCGATGTGTACACAAAGTACGACGAAGGAATAGAGACAGAAAGCGAGAGCAACGTAAAGCCGGCACGGTTACCGCGATTCAGCAAGCCTCAGGCATCCGTTTCGCTCGACGACGAGGGCGGAGGCCGGAGAGGTTCCCGCGGTCCACGCACATGCAAGACCTGCGGAGAGCTTGGGCATACCTCGAAGACATGCTCGGGCGGCAATCCAGCTTTCGCTAAAGTGAAGGCATTGGTCGATCAGGGCGCGAGCGACGAAGAAGTTCGTATCGCGATGAACGATCGCATGACCGCTGCCGAAATAGACGAGGCACTCGCCGCAGCTCACCGGTAGACCATGCCCTGCATCTGCTGCCATCGAGGGAAGCTGAGGCGGACGCAGATGTGCGGGAACTGCATTGCGACGGTGGCTATGGAGCTCAAGGCGCACTACGCCAAGCTCACTGTCACGCAGCCCGCAACCATTACCAGTAAGCAGCCGGCGTACCCCCACGACGAGTACAAGGGGCCTCCGGCGTTCTAAGAATCATGATGTACGCAGTTGAATTGAAGACAAAGAAGTTCAAGACGCTCTCCCAGTATTTCCTCTGGTGCTATCGAAGCCGCAACCGATGGATAAAAGGAAGGGCGCGTCACCTCATCCACGTCGCTGAGTCGAGGCGGCGAGGTTATGAGATCCGTATGGAGCGCATCCGGGCCCGCAAGGAAGCTAGCCTCAAGGGGCGGACGATGTTGCAGCGGCTTAAGCAGCGCTTCGTATGACCGAGACATTCAAGCATCTCGGGATGCACCGCACACATCTCCGCCTGGAGATCGTCGGCTGGAGGCTCAAGTGGTGCGTGCAGTGCGACTGCCCGGAGCACTACCTGCACCTGCACTTCCCCTTTATGAGATTCCGTTCTGCCTGGGACTTAGCTTGCACCTGGTGATATGACTCCGGCAAACAATCAGAGTGAAGCGAAACACATTACCGCAACAGAAAGATTCATCACCGACGCAATAGAGGGTGGATGGCGGTGGAATGGGCAGAAGTACCTCCTTGACCAGTGCCCGATGGACGACATGATTCTTCGACTGAAGGGTTCCGCGAACCGCTTTCGTTTGCCTGTGCAGAAGCTCCTTCTAGACGCGTCAGGATGGAGGGCCGTGGGCAAGAACAGGGGATGGCTGACCTTCGAGTGTCCGCGCAAGGCAGAGGACTTCATCTTCGAAATGTTCAGCAATGGGAAGAACATTGAGGAGGCATTACAAGCTGTCGAATAACCAACGGAGGCATGCCAAAAACAAGAACCTGTACCAAGTGCAAGAGGACGAAGCCGATCAGCAGATTTATCCGCCGGAAGAACCCCTGGAAGACTAAGACGAAATACTTCCATGACTGGTGCCTCAACTGCCACGCTGAATCGGCAGTCGCCTGGCGCAAAGCCAACCCTGAGCGGTTCAAGGCTTACCAGAACGAGTACCACAGGAAGAAGTACCACGAGGACATCGAAGCCTCTCGCGCAAAGGGGCGGGCGAAGTATTGGAAGAATCCGGAGAAGTACCGAGCGAAGCAACGCCAGCGTCGGGCCCGTAAGAAGCTAGCCGCCGCAGCAACATGACCATCACCCTCGCGGGTGAGCCCCGGTCAACATCGCATATCTACAAGTCCACATGCCGCGGTCGGTTCCCGACGGTGTACATGACGCCGGCCGGCAGGGCACTGAAGGAGGACTACCAGTGGCAAGTCCGTGGGCAGTATCACGGAGCTCCCCTGACGGGCCCCCTTTCGGTCTCAGCCACGTTCTACTTCGGCACCAAACGCCGCCAAGACATCGATAACTTCAACAAGTTGGCCCTCGATGCCTGTAGCGGTCTCGTTTGGCAGGACGACGTGCAGATCGAGGTGCTTCGCCTAGAGAAGGCCCACGACCGGAAGGCCCCCCGGATTGAGCTCACGATCGCGCCGCTCCGGTAGCTGGCTCACGCCATGAGCCTGAGACAGGTGATTGTCCTATCACCACGACTTGCCATCCCCCGGCTGGTCTGACAAAATGTCATAAAAATTCCCATGGAAATACAATGAGCGAGTTCGCGGCACTCAGAGAACAGGCAGGACTGACTGTCAGCGATGCGGCGCAGCGGCTTGGATACACCGAACGCCACGTCTACCGATGGGAAAAGGGCGAGCTGAAGCCCAAGAAGGCTGTCCTCGACCTCCTCCGTTCGTTCAAGCACCCCACGTCCGAATCGGGCGAGGGTGCTTTTACGTTCATCGACCTCTTCGCCGGCATCGGCGGGCTCCGCCGCGGCTTCGAGCCTCTCGGCGGCAAGTGCATCTTTACGTCCGAGTGGAACCCGTACTCGCAGAAGACGTACAAGGCCAACTTCCCGGATGACGACCACGAGATTGACGGCGACATCACGAAGGTCGAGCTGGATGACATTCCGCCCCACGACCTGCTCCTAGCGGGATTCCCGTGCCAACCGTTCAGCATTGCCGGGGTATCCAAGAAGAACGCTCTGAACCGGCCGCACGGCTTCGCGTGTGAGGCGCAGGGCACCCTGTTCTTTGACGTGGCTCGCATCATCGAGCACCACAAGCCCCGCGTCTTCGTGCTTGAGAACGTCCGAAACCTGGTGAATCACGACAAGGGCCGCACGTTCGAGACCATCCGGAAGATCCTTGAGGACGACCTGAAGTACCACATCAAGTGCAAGGTGATCGACGCGAAGTCGTGGGTTCCGCAGCACAGGGAGCGCATCTTCATCGTCGGGTTCCGCGACGAGACCGAGTTCACGTTCGACAACTTCGAGGTCCCTGATCCGCTCAAGGGGCCGAAGCTTGAAACCATCCTGCACCCTGAGGACGGAAGCGAGAAACCGGACCACCATTACACGGAAGGTCCGCTCGCCAAGGTCGCGAAGAAGTACACCCTGACGCCGCACCTGTGGGAGTACCTCAAGGCGTACGCGCAGAAGCACCAGGAGAAGGGCAACGGCTTCGGCTTCGGGCTCGTGGGCCCGGACGAGATCGCCCGTACGCTCTCCGCTCGGTACTACAAGGACGGCAGCGAGATCCTCATCAAGCAGAAGCGGAAGGAGCCGCGCCGCCTCACTCCTCGCGAGTGCGCCCGCCTCATGGGCTTCGAGAAGCCGGGCGAGGCGAAATTCAAGATCCCGGTCTCCGACACCCAGGCGTACAAGCAATTCGGGAACGCTGTAGTGGTGCCGGTCGTGGAAGCGGTCGCGAAGCACATGGCCCCGCACTTCATGAGCGTCCAAAAGGAATTGTTCGCCGGGAAGAAGTGAGCCCGTGGCCGACATCGTAGACTCGGCAACCCGCAGCAGGATGATGGCGGGTATCCGGTCCGGGAATACGAAACCTGAGCTCACGATCCGAAAGGCGCTACACCGCCTCGGCTTTCGCTACTCCCTCCACTCGAAGAAGGTCCCCGGTCGGCCGGACCTCGTATTCACGTCGCGCAAAGCGGCCGTGTTCGTTCACGGCTGCTTTTGGCATGGCCATGATTGCCGGTTCTTCAAAATGCCTACGACGCGCCCTGAGTTTTGGCTCGCGAAGATCAATGCGAACCGGAAGCGGGATGTCGTGGTGGCCCAGAAACTGAAGGAAGCCGGATGGCGGCAACTCACCATTTGGGAGTGCGCCGTCCGTGGCAAGAAGCCTGAGGAAGTTGCAAAGGTTGTCACCCGTGCGGCACGATGGCTCGACTCTCGCCAACCGAACCTTCAGATTCGAGGTGAATGAATGCCGGTAATGGATCTCCCTGGATGGATCGATCATTGGGCGCGTCCCGGGACCGTGTGGTTCGCGAAGCGCCTCTCGGGAAACGACACCCTCGCGAACAAGTCCCATCAAGCCGGTCCATACATCCCGAAGGAAGTGAGCCTGAAACACTTCCCCGCGATCAATACGACGAAGAAGCTGAACCCGGACACGCCACTCTCCATCTACATCGATTCGCATGTGGACCATAAGGATGCTCGGCTGGTCTACTACAACAACAAGCACCACCGCGACCCGAACGGAGATCAGGAGAAGGAAAAGAAAAAGAATCGTGACGAAACGCGAATCACGCAGTTAGGCGGTCAGCAATCTGCGCTCCTGAATCCCGACAGCACGGGAGCGCTCGCAGTGTTCGTGTTTGTCCTCGATGACCAGGGCCACGGCACCGAGTGCCACGTCTGGGTCTGCGATAACCAAATCGAAGAGGATCTCTTCGAGAGCGACCTCGGCCCGATCGAGCCCAAGCAATACGTCGTCTGGAAGCCGGGGAGCGTCGTGAGCGGCGTCACGTCCTTCCTTGCCCTCGTCGCCCCCTCAGGCCCCAAATCGTGCAAGCTGACCGCCGCTGATATTCCCGCAGCGTGGCTCAAGAAGTTTCCGACCGGGGAAGAGATCGTCGCGAAGACCCGCGAGCTCCGTCCGGACACGACCAACATGGTAGACGAGCGGCTTCTCGAACGGCGCGATTGCGAGTTCGAGGTCTTTAAGAGCGTCGAGGAAGCCTTCTACACGCCGAAAGTCACCAAAGGTTTTGCCGCCTTCAAGGACTTCCTTTCGCTCGCGCAGACGATCCTCCAGAGCCGCAAGTCTCGCGGGGGAAGATCACTGGAGTTCCATGCCCGCGACATCTTCAAGGAAGAGCTTCTTGAACCCGGGAAGCATTTCGCGCATCAGGTGACCACGGAAGGGAAGAAGAAGCCTGACTTCATCTTTCCGTCTGCTGCGGCATACAAGGACTCGTCGTACCCCAAGGACAAGCTCCGCATGCTCGCCGCGAAGACGACGTGCAAGGATCGCTGGCGTCAGATCCTCAATGAGGCCAACCGAGTGGAGACCAAGCACCTGCTCACGCTCCAGGAGGGCGTTTCCGAGAACCAGTTCAAGGAAATGTGCGACGAGAAGGTGAAGCTCGTCGTGCCAGTGAAGCTCCACAAGAAATTCCCGAAGGCCATCCGCCCGCACCTGATGAGCCTTGAAAGCTTCATCGCGGAGGTCAGACTCCTGAAGCCTTAGCCGCTATCCACAGTCTGGGGATTTTTAATCCCGGCTTCACATGGTTTAGTGTAAGTACGCGCGAGCGTGGCCGGGCCATCACGAATACAAAACCCATTGAGGCGTGATGGCAAAGGCAACTTTGTCGTCCGGCCTTAGTGGGTTTTATTCATAACAAGAACAATATGGCATCTACGATGCGTGCCGTCGATACGCGATTCTGGATCGACGGCTGGGTCCGAAAGCTCAATCCGCTGGACCGATATGTCTTCCTCTACTTCCTCACCAATCCGCATTCTTCGTGGTGCGGAGTGTACGAACTGGACCTGACCATGGCCGCGTTCGAAACAGGGATCGAAGAGACGGAGCTCACGCGGTCCATTCTCCCGAGATTACTTCCGAAGATCGTCTACATCGACGGTTGGGTCTACATCCCGAACTTCGAGAAGTACCACACGAATCACTCTGAGCAGACCCGAAAAGGCATCGAAAATGCCTGGAAGCAGGTGCCGGAGAGAATACGGCTACAACTAAAGGAATCTGGTGCAAATGGATACCCCCTCGTGGGGGCATCCGCCTCTTCCTCTTCCTTATCTTCTTCCTCTTCCTCTACCAAGAAGCGTGAAAACACTGTTCCAAAGAAACCATTTGGAGAGTCGAAGAATGTCTTCCTAACTGAAGAGGAATATACAAAGCTTTGTTCTGACCTCTCCCAATCCGTTGTCCATCTCCTAATTGAAGAGCTGGATGATTACATCGGTTCGAAGGGCGCGAGGTACGCATCCCACTACCACACCATCCGCTCCTGGGCTCGAAGGAGGATCACCGCCCACGTCGAGAAGGTTAGAAGCGCTAAACCAAAATCAATATGAAAAAAGACGGACCAGTACGATTCAAAGTCCGCTATGGGTTCGACAAACTTTCGACCCTCTCAGTCGAAGCCGGACCGGAGCTTGAAAAGGCGATCTACGCCTGGGTGGAGCAGATCCCCGTGACGATCGGCGGAAAGATGATCCAGGGTAAGCACATCATCTCCATCGAGGGCGACTTCCACTACTACACGGGCTGGTACGAGACCTACCTGCCCACGAGTGGCGATGACTTCGCGCAGATCGAGCGGGACTGTCCGAAGTTTGAGGGGTACGTCGATGCCTACCGTCAGCGGGTCATGCACCTGATTGGAAATCAGCAAACCCACCTCATCGGGACTTTGCCAGCTATCGAGCCGAAAGCCTTTAAGGCCCTAAAGGGCGGATCAAGCTTCGCGAGGCAGTTACTAGTATCTAAGACCAACAACAATGAAGCAGGACATTAAGAACTTTTTCGCCGCTCAAATCGCCGCACACTTAGCGGTATGGGGATGCATGTTCATCCTCTTTGGTGCAGCCGCATTTATCGCGTGGGACTTTTCCATACTTACCGGAAAGCCAGGATGGGGTTACCGCCTCATCGAAGTCGGCGCAATCGTTATCGGTATTGTGACCATCGACAGAATCCACTTTGATTGAGCGTCTCATCCTGTCTCTGAAGAAGCCGAGACTATTTCGAGACTCGCTCCGCCAAGTGGTTGATGCAAAAGGCCTGAAAAAAGGCCCTTGCTATTGCTGCATCATCGGGGTGTGGGCTGCGGCGGGTGCTTCCAGCTTCATCGCCGGTCATTGTAAGCGCACGGGCTGCGCGCCCGACTAAGATGCGAGGCGATGGAACCGTCCTTGAAAACATGCAGGGGATGCGGAGCGGGCGCGGCGGCGGGCGCGCGGTTCTGCAGCCAGTGCGGCATGGCCTTCGCCGGCGCCGCGCCCGCCGCCGATCCGCACGGCGGCGAACGGCGCCAGCTCACCGTGATGTTTTCCGACGTCGTCGGCTCCACGGCGCTTTCCGGGCGCATCGATCCGGAGACCCTGCGTGCGGTGCTGGGCGAATACCACTCGGCCTGCTCGGAGTGCATCACGCGCTTCGGCGGCACCGTCCTCAAGTACCTCGGGGACGGCATCCTGGCTCTCTTCGGCTACCCTCTCGCGCACGAAAACGACGCGGAACGCGCGGTGCTGGCGGGGCTCGCGATGGTCGCCGCGATTCGCGAGCTGCGCGTACGGCACGAGGCGAGGTACGGGTTCGGGCTCGATACCCGGATCGGGCTGCACACCGGGTTGGTCGTCATCGGCGAGATGGCGGTGGGCGATTCGCGAATGGTCGATGCCATCGGCGAGACGCCCAACGTGGCCGCCCGCATCCAGGGCGAGGCGCAGCCCAACACGGTGTGCGTGAGCTCCGCGACCCGCGCGCTCCTCAAGGGACACGTCGTGCTCGCCTCGCTCGGGCGGCGCGCCATGAAGGGCGTGGCGAGCGACCAGGAGCTCTTCGAGGTGCGCTCGGTCTCGGCGTCGTGGCCCGAGGAGGGGCCCTCGCTCGCCGCGCGGCCCCTGCTGGGACGCAGCCCCGAGCATCGCCGATTGACCGAGCGCTGGCTGCTCGCGTGCGAGGGCCGGGGACAAGCCGTGCTGCTCTCCGGCGATGGGGGCATCGGCAAGTCGCGCCTGCTGCGCGCCTTCCGCGAGGGCTGCGGGGGGGTGTGGTGGACGGCGTTCTGTTCGCCCTTCTCGCAGAACAGCGCCTTGAGGCCGATGATCGACCTGATCGAGCGGACCATCCGGGTGGAGGGCGGGTCAAGCCCCGGTGACCGCGCTGCCGCGTTGCGCGGCGCGCTCGCGCGGGCGAATGTCACCGACTCCGCCACGATCGACCTCATCGGGGCGCTCCTCGACCTGGGCGAGCAGGAGGCCCCGGCGCTGCGCAACCTCACGCCGGACCAGCGCAAGCGCCGCACGTTCGATGCCCTCATCGCCTGGATCCAGGCCGAGGCGGCGCGCCACCCGCTCATCCTCGCGGTCGAGGACCTGCACTGGGTCGACGCCTCGACGCGCGAGTTCCTGGGCGTGCTGCTCGAGCGCATCGCGGACCAGCCCGTGCTGGTGATCCTCACCTTCCGCCCCGAATTCGTGCCGGCCTGGGCGCTGCACGGCCAGATCGCCACGATCGCGCTCACGCGGCTGACGCGCGACCAGAGCGTGAAGCTGGTCACCGCCATCGCCGGCGGCAAGGCGCTGCCGGAGCACGTCGTGGAGGAGATCCTGCAGCGAGCCGACGGCATCCCGCTTTTCGTGGAGGAGCTCACCAAGGCCGTCCTCGCCTCCGGTTTCGTCGAGCAGCGCGGGGACGAGTGGCACGTCGCGGAGGGCACGGCCGCCCGGCTGGAGGTGCCGGCGACGCTGCGCGACTCGCTGACGGCACGGCTCGACCGGCTCGCAGGCGCGAAGCTCGTGGCGCAGGTGGGCTCGGTGCTCGGCCGCGAGTTCGACTACGCGGCTCTGCAGGCGGTGTGCGACTTGCCCGATGCGGACCTGCAGGCCCACCTCGCGGCCCTGAACCACGCCGAGATCGTCCACCAGCGCGGCGCGGCCCCGCAGTCGCACTACGTCTTCAAGCACGCGCTCATCCAGCAGGCCGCCTACGACACGCTGCTCAAGAGCGCGCGCCAGCACTATCATCGCCGCGCCGCCGAGGCCTGCGTCGAGCGCTTCCCGCAGCTCGCCGAATCGCGGCCCGAGCTGGTCGCCCACCACTACAGCCGGGCGGCGAGGCCGGACGCGGCGATCGAATACTGGAGGCGGGCCGGCGAGCTCGCGGTCGCGAGCTCGGGCTATCACGAGGCCCTCGGGCACCTGGCCGCGGCCCTCGAGCAGCTCGAGCTCCTTCCCGACGACAAGGCGCGCAGGTCGATCGAGCTCGCCCTGCGCGTGAAGATCGGGCCCGCGCTCATCGCGCTCAAGGGCATGGCCGCGCCGGAGACGAGGGAAAACTACGCCGCGGCTTGCAGGCTCGCCGATGAGTTGGGCGACACCGCCGAGCGCTTCATGGCGTTGTGGGGAGATTGGCTCGTGAAGACCCAGTCGGGGGAGCTCCACGCGGCGGCCGCGCGCTCCGACCAGCTCGTGGGGTTGAGCCTCAGGCTTCGCGACGAGGCCTTCGTGCTGCAAGCGCACCATTCCCGCTGGACGAATCTCTTCAACATGGGGCGCATGGCCGGCGCGCGCGTGGATGCCATCGAGGGCATGCGCCTGTACGACGCCGAACGCCATCGCCAGCACAAGCACCTGTATGGAGGACACGACCCGGGAGTCTGCGCGTTCGGGAGCGGGGCGAACCTCGCCTGCATGTGCGGCGCGATCGACGAGGTCTCGCCGCTGGCCCATCGGGCGGTCGCCATCGCGCGCGAGATAGACCATCCCTTCAGCCTCGCCGTTTCCTTCGTCTGGGCATGCACCGCCTTGCACGGCGCGCGCGAGCATGCGCAGGCGCGAACGCTCGCCGAGGAATTCCTCGCCGTGGTGGAGAAGCACCGCTTCATCCAGTGGGCGGGCATCGGCCTCACCGTGGCCGCGGCAGCGCGCTGCTCCGCCGGCGACACGGCGCTCGGGCTCAAGCTGGCCGACGAGGCCGTCGCGACGCAGCTCTCGCGCGGGCTGGTGGGATGGCACCAGTTCGTGTTCGTCGCCACCGCCGAGGCGCACCTCCAGTCGGGAAACTACGGGCGCGCCTACGACCTCTTGACCGAGGGCATGGCGTGGGCCGACAAGCTGCGCATCGGTTGCTACCGCCCGGAGAACCTCCGGCTGCAGGCGGAAACCTTGCTGCAGTCGCGGCGCATCGGCGCCGACGAGGCGGTGGCGCGGCTCGAGGCGGCTCGCGATCTCGCGCGCGAGCAGGAGGCGACACTGCTCGAATGGCGCGCATCGGTCTCGCTCGCCCGGGTGCTCGCGCACAGCGGGCGGCCGGACGAGGCGAGGGCGCGGCTGGGCATCGTCGCCCGGGCTGCCGCCGAGGGCGTCGAGTGCGCCGACGTGAGCGACGGCGCGCGCCTCCTGGCCGAGCTGACGATCTCCTGATTACCGCTCTTAGTGCAGCTTCACCTTCGGATCCGTCTGCCGGCGGATCCAGCGGGCGAGCGTGTCGAGCGCCATGCGCCAGAAGCCGTACAGCGCCCAGATGTGCTGGCGGTAGAGCGAGACGTAGACGAAGCGCGCGATCCAGCCCTCGACGCGGAATTTCTCGCTCGAGATGAAGCCCATGATCTGGCCCACGGTGTCGTAGTCGCCGAGGGAGACGAGCGAGCCGAAGTCGCGATAGCGGTAGGGCAGGGGCGCCTCGCCGCGCAGGCGCCGGCCGATCGTGCGCACGAGGTGGCTCGACATCTGGTGGGCCGATTGCGCGCGCGGCGGCACGGCGCGCCCGTCTTTCCACGGCGCCGCAGCGCAGTCGCCGATCGCGAAGACATCGGGGTCACGCGTGGATTGCAGCGTCGGCGACACGACAACCTGGTTGGCGCGGTTGGTCTCGAGCCCGCCGATGTCCTTCAGCACCTCGGCGCACTTGATGCCGGCGGCCCAGACGACGAACGTGCCGGGCACCTCGCGGCCGCCGGCCGTCCGCAGGCCCTTGTCCGTCACCTCGACCACCTTCTCCGAGACGAGCACCTCGACTCCCAGCTCCGCGAGCACTTTGAGCGCACCCTCGGCGATGTGGTCCGGCAGGCCCGCGAGGATGCGCGGTCCCGCCTCGACGATCGTGATGTGGATCTGCCTCGCGGGATCGAATTGCGTGAGCCCATAGCTCGCGAGGACGCGGATCGTGTTGTGCAGCTCGGCGGCGAGCTCGACGCCGGTGGCGCCGGCGCCCACGATCGCGATGTCGATGCGGTCCGAGGTCGACGCGGCGTAGTTCGCCCGGAAACACTCGTTCACCAGCCGCCGGTGAAAAAGGTGGGCCTGCCATGTGTTGTCGAGCGTGAAGGCGTGCTCGCGCACCCCGGGCGTGCCGAAGTCGTTGCTCTCGCTGCCGATCGCGAGTACCAGGGTGTCGTAGCCCACGCGCCGCTCGGGCAGGATCTCCTGTCCCTCGTCGTCCCGCACCGCCGCCACGACGATCTCGCGCGCGCCACGGTCGAGGCCCGCGAGCGCGCCCAGCGCGAACGTGAATCGGTGCCAGCGCGCCTGCGCGAGGTAGTCGAGCTGGTGGTCGTGCATGTCCATGCTGCCCGCGGCGACCTCGTGCAGCAGCGGCTTCCACAGGTGGGTGCGGCTGCGGTCGACGAGGGTCACGTGCGCCTTGCCGGGGCGGCCGAGCTTGTCGCCGAGCCGGGTGGCGAGCTCGAGCCCGCCCGCGCCTCCGCCCACCACCACGATCCGATGCGCCAAGGCTAGTCCTTCGCGACGGGCTTCCCGCCGAGGAAGAGCTCCGACCAGAGCCGGCTCCACCGGTCCCAGTCGTCGAGCATGATCGCGGGATCTATGAGCGCGAACGGGAACTGGCTCAGGGGACTGCGGACCTCGCGGCTCGAGGGCACGCGGTTTCGCGACTTGATGATCTCCTGCCCCTCGCGCGAGAGGATGAAGTCGGCGAGGAGGACCGCGGCGTCGGGATGGGGCGCTCGCTGGGCGACGCCCACGGAGCTGGGCTGCCCGAACGCCGGTTGCAGCGGACGCCAGTCGATCGGCGCGCCCTTGTCCTTGAGCCTTGCCACGCCCTGGACGTGGGCGTCGAGCGCGATGTCGATCTCACCGGCCGCGACGAGCTCGGCCATGAGGGTGTGGCCGCTGCGCACGCCGGGCTTCGCCGCCGCGAGCTTGCGGAAGTACGCGAGGCCCTTCTCCTCGCCCATGGCGCGGGCGACGGCGGCGAACCATGCCACGTCGGCCGCCTCGAGGGCCACTCGTCCCGTCCACTTCGGGTCGAGCAGTTCCTCGTAGGTCTTCGGCACCTCGGCCGCGGGGACTTTCCTCGTGTTGAAGGCGAGCACGTAGAGGGAGAGCCGCGTGGGCGCGTAGGTGCCGTGCGCAGGCACGATCGCGGGCGGCAGGTCCTTCACCGAGGGCGCGCGCAGCGGCGCCAGCTGGCGCTCGCGATGCAGGATCTCCATCTGCGCGCCGTCGGTCTCGACGACGTCGACCTCGAAGCGCCCGCCCCGGGCTTCCGTCACCACGCGCTGCGCGACCTTCTCGCCGCTCGCGCGCCACAGGCTCACCTTGATCCCGTATTTCTTCTCGAAGGCCTCGGTGAGCGGGCGCGAGTCGACGACCTGCATCGACGTATAGAGCGTGACCGCGCCTTCCTTGCGCGCGCGCTCGACGATTTTGGGATCAGGGTCGGCGCCCCACGTCGCCACCGGGATCGCTGCCGCCGCGACCAGGGCGAGGCGCGCGGCGAGCGACCTCATTTCGCCTGCAGCGTCTTCAGCAGCGCCGCGAAGAGCTTCGAGTTGGCGGCGACGATCTCGCCCGACTCCATGTAGCCCTCGTCGCCCTCGAAGTCGGCGACGAGGCCACCGGCCTCGCGGATGAGGAGGACGCCCGCGCACATGTCCCACGGCGAGAGGCCGCGCTCCCAGAAGCCGTCGAGGCGGCCGCAGGCGACGTAGGCGAGGTCGAGGGCCGCGGCGCCGGGACGGCGCACGCCCGACGTCGCCTGCATCACGTTCTTGAGCATCCGCAGGTAGTCGTCGACACGGTCGATGACCTTGAAGGGAAAGCCCGTCCCGATGAGCGAGCCCTCGAGCTTGTCCACCTTGCTCACGCGGATGCGCCGGTCGTTCAGGTACGCGCCCGCGCCCTTGGTGGCCGTGAAGAGCTCGTTGCGGTTGGGATCGAGCACCACCGCTTGCGTGGGCTTGCCCTTGTGCATCAATCCGATGCTCACGCAGTACTGCGGAAAGCCGTGGAGGAAGTTCGTGGTGCCGTCGAGGGGATCGATCACCCAGAGGTATTCGGCTTCCTTGTCCTTGTAGCCGCTCTCCTCGGCGAGGAAGCCGTGGTCGGGGTAGGCCTTCCTGAGCACGGAGATGATCGCGTCCTCGGCGGCGTGGTCGACCTCGGAGACGAAGTCGTTCTGCCGCTTGGAGCGGATCGTCAGCTTGTCGACGTCGAAGGAAGCGCGGGTGATGATCGTGCCCGCCTTGCGCGCGGCCTGGACGGCCGTGTTGAGCATGGGATGCATAATCAATTTTACTATGCCGATCCGAGTCGTCCTCTCGCGCACGAGCCATCCGGGCAACATCGGCGCCGCCGCGCGCGCGATGAAGACGATGGGTTTCGGGGACCTCGTGTTGGTGGCGCCCCGCCACTTTCCCGACCCCGACGCCACCGCGATGGCCGCGGGCGCCGACGATGTGCTCGCGAGCGCGCGGGTCGTCGACGCGCTCGAGGCGGCGCTCGCCAGTTGCACGCTCACGGCGGGATTCAGCGCGCGGGGCCGGGAGCTGTCGCATCCGCCCGTCACCTTGCGCGACGCAGCGCCGGAGATCGTGGCCGCCTCCTCGAAGGGAATCGTGGCACTCGTCTTCGGCAACGAGACCTCGGGGCTCACCAACGACGAGCTCCTGCGCTGCCAGCGCCTCGTCCACATCCCGGCCAATCCGGCCTATCCGTCGCTCAACCTCGCCGCGGCGGTCATGGTCGCGTGCTACGAGGTGGCGACGACGAGTGACGCGCATGGGATTCCCGGCGCCGGCGCGGGCGAGGCCGCCACCGCCGACGATGTCCAGGGCTTCATCGCCCACCTGGAATCGTCGGTCGTGGAGTCGGGTTACATCGATCCTGAAAAGCCCGGCCGCTTCATGGAGCGCATGCGCAGGCTCTTCGCGCGCGCGGGGCTCGAGCGCGAGGAAGTCCGGGTGATGCGCGGGATGCTGGCGGCCTTCGAGAAGAGGATGCGTCGCTAGCCGGCTGTTGAACAGGGCGAAGCGCGGGTGTAGCCTCGGCGCACCCAGGTAATGGCACGGAAAGGGGTGAACCATGAGCTTGCCTCGCTCCATCGTTGGCCTGTCGCTGGCCTCGGCCCTCCTCATAGCGTGCGCGACGGCGCCGGAAAAGCCGAAGTTCTCGCGGGTGCTGCAGTTCAAGCCCGGCATCCAGGGAAACACGGTGTGGGGGTATGTCCGCTACGACAGCCTCGGACCCTCCTCGCAGGCGAAGGCCGCGGCGCTGGGCTACAAGTTCGGCGACGAGATTCCGGCCCGGCAGGACGAAGGAGGCACGATGTACTTCCTCAAGCCGCCGGCCACCGAGTTGCGCAGCGTCAATCCTGCCCATTGGGAGCGGATGTAGGCTCTCCGCGCCTTGGGCCGGTGGTTTTGGCCGCGCGCTGCGGCCTGCTCCTGTTCGCGCTGCTGGGCGCAGAGGCCGCGGCCGATCCCAGGCAGTGGAACGAGCTGGCCGCCCGATCGAACAGGCACTTCGAAAGGGGCGAATACGGCGCGGCCGAGAGCGTCGCCCGCGAGGCCCTCGATGTCGCCCGGAGGTCTTTCGAGCCCAACGACCGTCGGGTCGTGATCTCGCTGAAAAACCTCGCGACCCTGTACCGGGCGAGCGAATCGTTCGCCGAAGCCGAGCGGATGATCGCCCTCGCCCGCTCGGCCGCCGAGGGCGCGAAGTGGGCCGCGGCCGACCTGGCGGGAATAGAGCGTGAGGCGGTGAACATCCATCTCGCGCAACACAAGTGGGCGGAAGCCGCGGACCTGCTCGAGCGGGAGACGGCGCTGCTGGAGAGCCACGTCGTTCGTTGGCTCCCCAAGCCTCCCACCGGGCGCGAGCTCATGGGGGAGGCCCACGGTGCCGCGCAACGGCTCGTCGATCGCGTGCTGGACCTGTCGGCGGTGTACCTATCGTCGGGAAACGCGGCCCGCGCCGAGGCAAGCGCGCTGAGGGCGCAACGCTTCTGCGATTCGTACCTGCGGGAAGATCCCATCAGGGCGGCGCCGTGGGTAGCCCTGGCCGACGTCTACGGCGCCACCGGAAGGTTCCGGCAGGAAGATGCATTCCTGCGAGCCGCGCTCGCGTGGCTGGAGCGCCGGGCGCCGAACCATCGGTCGATCGGAAGCGTGCTCACCCGCGTTGCGGGAAGCGCGATGCACCACGGGCGGCTGACCGATGCGGAGACGATGCTCGTGCGGGCGCTCTCGATCCGGGAGAAGGCCGGCGCTCGAGGCGCCGATTCCGCGCCGGAGCTCACCAGCCTGGCGCTGCTGCGCGAGAAGCAGGGGCGTCACGGCGACGCCGAGGCACTCCACAAGCGGGTCATCTCGGCCATCGAGCGCAGCCTCGGTGCGACTCACGTCGATATCGCCGTGCCCCTCAACAACCTCGGGCGACACTATCGCACGACCGGCAGGAAGGCCGAGGCTGCCGCGGCGTACGCACGCGCCATCGAGGTGGCGCGGCGCGGGTATCCCGATGGACATCCGCTTCGGGCATCGCTCGAGTACAGCCTCGGATCGCTTCATCTCGAGAACGGCGAGCTCGACCTCGCCGAGCCGCTGCTGCGCCGATCACTCGACGAGCATCTCCGCCTGCAGCACGAGGCGAACCATCTCGCGGCCGGCCCGTATCGCGAGGTTGCCGTCCTGCAGGCTGCGCGTGGCGACATCGCAGGCGCCCGCGAGTCTTTCCTCCACGCGCTGCGGATCCATCGGGCGGTGCTGGACCAGTACTTCACCTTTCTCACGGAGCAGGAGCGACTCAACCAGCTCGAGAACGTCGATCATTTCCTGTCGGCGTTCTTCAGCTTCTGCGCGACCCACGCCGAAAGCCTTCCCGCGCTCGCGGGCGACATGTACGACGCAATCGTGTGGCGCAAGGGCCTGGTGGGGCGAAGTGTCGCGGAGCTGCAGCGCCGGGTGGCGAACGATGCGGCCCTTGCGGCGCGCCTCGACCGGCTGCGCGCCCTGCGCGGGCGCCTCTCGGCACTGGTGGCCGCGCCGCGAAAGGATCGTTCGCAGTGGCAGGACGAGGTGCAGAAGCTCGAATCGGAAGCACGCGCTGCGGACCGCGATCTCGTACGCGCGGTGGGACCGCTGGCGCGCTTGCGCGAGGAGGGCGCGCTGGGGTGGGCCGCCATCAGGACCTCGCTCGGGACGGGCGAGGCGGCGATCGAGTTCGTGCGGTTTGAACGCCGGGAGCTTCCGCGCCGCGCGGCCCGCGGTTGGTACGCCGCGCTCGTCTTGCCGGGGCAGGCCCCCACACCGCCTCGCCTGGTCGACCTGGGTCCCGCCGCGGCCGTGGAGGAAGAGCCCTACATCGCTTTCAGGCGGTCGATCGCCCCGAAGCCGAACCGGCTGGCCGAAGGCGCGGAAAGCCTCTACCGCGCCGTATGGGAACGAGTCGAGCCTGCTCTGGGCGGGGCCCGCCGCGTCGTGGTCGCCCCGGATGGCGTCCTCAATCTCGTGCCTTTCGATGCGATCCCCTTGCCTGCCGGCGAGCGGCTGATGGACCGTCACGAGATCCGCCTCGTGTCGAACACCCGGCAGCTGCTGCGGAAGGACGAGGCAGCGGCCTCCGCAAGAGCCGCCACCCTGGTGGGCAATCCGCTGTTCGCAATGGACGAGAGACAGCAGCGTGCCGCAGTCGCCCGGGCAATCTCGGGAGATGTCCGCCGATCCGCGGGCGCATGGGGAACTCGATCGATCGAGCCGCTCCTGGCTAGTGCGACCCCGCTTCCGGGGACCCAGCTCGAGCTCACGTCGATCGGCGCCCTGCTGGCTCGAGCCGGGTGGAGCGTCGACGTGCGCTCGGGGGAGCTGGCGCTCGAGGAGGCGGTCAAGCGAGTTCAGCGGCCACGGATCCTGCACATCGCGACCCACGGCTTCTTCCTTCCCGACGTCCGCCGTCCCGAATCCGACGGGACGGCGACTCCCGAAGATCCCCTGCTGCGCTCGGGGCTGCTCCTGGCGGGCGCTTCGCGCGCGATCGGAAGGGACGCCGCGGCTTCGGGCGACCTCGAGGATGGCGTGCTCACCGCCTATGAGGCGTCGGTGCTCGACCTCCAGGGCACGGAACTGGTGGTCCTGAGCGCATGCGAGACGGGGCTGGGAGACGTTCGCGGAGGCGAGGGCGTCTTCGGATTGCGCCGTGCCTTCGAGGTGGCCGGCGCCGAGGCGATCCTCATGAGCCTGTGGTCGGTCCCCGACGACGAGACGCGCGAGTTGATGACCCTCTTCTACGAGAGTTGGCTCGCGGGGAAGTCGAAGCACGAGGCACTGCGAGCCGCGCAGGCGACGCTCCGTGAGCGCATCCGCCAGCGCCACGGCGCCGACCTGCCGTTCTACTGGGGCGCGTTCGTCCTGGTCGGCGGCTAGCTAAGACGCGGAAGGCGCGGACACCGTCAACGGCGCGCCCGCGGGCTTTCCCTTGTAGAGCAACGTGACTTCGGATGTGCCCTTCGGGACCTCGAAGAGGAACTTGAGGTCCGTCGACGGCTTGCCCGTCGAGAGCTTCCATCCCTTGCCCTTCCCGTCCGTGATCGCCCATCCGCCTCCGGTCGCATACCCGAGAGCCGGGGCGCGGTTCGACGAGCCCTTGGCCTTGGGGTTCTTGGCCGAGGTCGAGCCGTACGCGAGCGACAGGTCTTCGGTCCCGTAGGAGCCGAGCGGCAGGCGGATGACGACGAGTACCCCGATCTTCTCGGGGTGGCTCGGAGTCCAGTTCTTGGCCCGGCTCATGCGGATTTCCTCGACCGCCGCGGCCGAGACGGCCTCCGGCTCCTGCGCCGAGGCGGCCGCCGCACTCCAGGCAATGAAAGTCGCCGCAATGGATGCCGCCACCGCAACCGGTCGTCTCATGCGCCTTCTCCTCGATGAAATGGCATGACACGCCGTCGCGCCGGCCGCGTCAAGGATTGCGCACTCCGAAACGCGCGGTGGCGCAGGCGCGGTGTTCAGTCGGCCGCAGGCTGCTCGCTGGCAACGGGCCGCGGCGCGAGCGTGGCCCACGTGAGCAGCCCCATCGCGAGCATGAGCGCCGCGGCGGCCGCGAACATCACCGGGATGCCGGGACCTTCGGCGAGCATTCCGCCCACCGCCATGCCGGCCCCGATCCCGCTCACGATGAAGGTCGAGGACCACGTGAATGCCTCGGTCGCGTACTTGGGCGGGGCGAATCGCGAGACCAGCACGGCGTGCGCTGTGAGCGTCGGCGCGATGAGCGCGCCCGATACGAAGGCGAGCACCGCGTACGCACCCGCGCTCACCCATACCGCATGCAGCACGAACGGCACGGACATGATCACCATGCATGCCGCGAACTGCCGCTCGACCGACGACTTGAAGTGCAGGCCTCCGTAGATCGCGCCACCGATGGCGCTGCCGAGCGCATTGGACGCGAGGAGCAGTCCCGCGAGGGCCGGGGTGCCCAGCAGCGTGGCGAAGGCGGGATAGCCGACCTCGAGCACGCCGAAGGTCACGGTGATGCCGAACATCGCCACGAACACGATCCAGAGGCGAACGTCGGTGAGCGGACCGAGCAGGTGGCGATCCTCGCCTTCGACGCGCTTGAAGTGCTCGAGGGCCCCCGATCCGAGGTACACGACGATGGAGAACACCACTGCGGCGATCGCCACGCCGAACGCGGCGCGCGGCCCGAATGCCGCCAGCGCGGCGCCCACGATCGCCGGGCCCAGGGTGAAGTTGAACTCGACCGTGATGGAGTCGAGCGCGAAGGCCGTGCGCCGGTCCTCCTCCCGATCGAAGAGGTGGCGCCACAGCGTGCGCGTGAGCGTCGTGATCGGCGAGGCGAAGACCCCGGTCACGCCGGCGAGCACGGCGATCACCGGAAAGGGCAGGCCGTTCACGCCGGCGGCGAAGAGCGCGACCAACGCCAAGGGTTGCACGAGCCCCGTGACCCGCAGGATCGGCCGCGGGCCGAACCGGTCGATGAGCCGTCCCTGCACGGGCGCGGCGCAGGCGAGGGCGACGAAGTTGATCCCGACGGCGGTGCCCGCGAGCGCGAAGTTGCCGAGCACGTCGCGCAGGAACATGAGCATCGCGAAACCGACGATCCCGAGCGGCATGCGGGCGAGGAACGCCACCACCAGCAGGCGCCCCACGTGCGGCCTGCGGATGAACTCGACGTACCGGCGTGCGATGCCCTTCAAGAATGACCCGGATGCGGTGGGGGAATAGTTGATAATTTTACTCGGGAATGACAGACTCCGCCCCATGTTCAGCCGAATCCGTGAAGACATCCGCTGCGTCTTCGAACGCGATCCCGCCGCGCGCTCCGTGTTCGAGGTCCTCACGTGTTACCCGGGCTTCCACGCGCTGCAGCTGCACCGGCTCAACCATTGCCTGTGGGCCATCGGGCTTCGCTGGCTGGCGCGCATGGGCTCGCACATCACGCGCTTCGTCACCGGCATCGAGATCCATCCGGGTGCGAAGATCGGCCGGCGCGTCTTCATCGACCACGGCATGGGGGTCGTGATCGGCGAGACCGCGGAGATCGGCGACGACTGCACTCTCTACCACGGCGTGACCCTGGGCGGCGTCTCGTGGAACCAGGGCAAGCGCCATCCCACGCTGGGCAGGGGCGTGGTCGTCGGCGCGGGTGCCAAGATCCTCGGACCCTTCGTGGTGGGCGACAACGCGAAGGTCGGCTCCAACTCGGTGGTGGTGAAGCCGGTCCCCGCGGGGGCGACCGTGGTCGGCATTCCCGCACGCATCGTCGAGCATGATCGCGCCGAGGCGGCGCGCGCGGCCTTCGATGCGTATGCGGTGAGCGCGGACCTCGACGACCCCCTCAACAAGGTGCTGGGCGCACTTGGCACCCGCACCGAGGACATCGACGGCCGCCTCGAGGAGATCCTGCGGCGTCTCGAAAGTCTCGAGCGCGGCGAGGACGAGCCC
>JADMIO011717992.1_pt1 | contig 40456 bp, 30 predicted proteins | sample 8958161 | NCBI WGS metagenome assembly JADMIO01 (sample SAMN16585339, study PRJNA669376) | soil metagenome | isolation source: Crop rotation soil | place: USA: Cullars Rotation, Alabama | collected 2011
CTGCCGCTCGACCTTGTCGGGCGCGAGATCGTACTCGGCCCCCGGCACCCGCCAGCCACCCCACTCTGAATCACCCGTCACCACCACCGGATAGGTCCCGGGCACGGGATGGCGCGCGCAGTCTTCGGATGGCTGCCATTTGTTCCGTGCACGGATAATTCGCCAATGATCGCTTCCGTTGTTCCGGTTCACGGCCAGCGGCTGCTCGGCCTGCAATTCATCGGCCGCGAACTCACGGCCGAGGCCGACATCGTAGAAGATGCGGATCGGCTCATCGAGACCCTTGGCCCAATGCGGGATAAGGCGCTCGACCAGCGCCCAGGTGCCGACCGGCTTCACATATACGCGTTGGTTCTTGTGGAATTGCGCTTTGGCCATGGGGTCCGCCTGTGCCGGAACAAGGTAAGCGCAGTTTGCTTAAACGGACGTTAAGCCGATCAATGACCGGCAGAGTCGGAGGTTGCGGCTTCGGCTGCCGGAGTGACCGGCAGCGAGGAAGTGCCGTCGATTACTGGGCCTTCTGCCTGACTTTCAGGTGCAACCACGGTCGGAGCCGAGACCATCTGCGCCAGCAGCGCGGGCGGCACGGCAGCGACCAGCTGCCGGCTCCAGCGGATGACGTGCTGGCTGTCCGGCGTGGGCGAACGCGGAAGCGGTTTACAGGGCCTGGCGGAGCAGGCGCGTGCCTGCAAATCGGCGAATGCCATCTGAAGGTTGGCATCTACTTCGATCACGCTGTCACGCCAGGCTTGCTTGCCGTCGCTCTTGATGGGCGACAGATATCGATCGGCCAAGCGGACGAGCGATGGCACCGGTTCAGCTGTTGTCCGCACGATCCGCACTGAGCCCGAACCGTCTCGAAAGAACACAGCTCGCCACTCCACAAGGGCGCCGGCGTCCGCTGAATTGCTGGGATCCAACCCGGCGACAGTGTCCTGTGGCATCGCTCCTGGCAGCGCGGCCAGCTGCGATCCCAACAGCGCCTGCGCAAGTTGTTCGCGCGTTTTTGAATCCATCCGCAGCGGCAGCAGCACGGTGCGTTCCTCACTCAATCTGGCGGTTCCGCTGATGCGATCCACCTGCAACACGCCATCGCCGCTCACCTGCAACAGCAATTCCCCGGCATAGGCCTTAGTCGCCGAGTCCCGCAGCACAAAGTGATTGGGTCTGTCGGATTCGATGTCCGCGCCGCGGTCAAATCCCCCGAGGACATCGCGAAGGGAGAGCAATTGCTGCGAGCTCAGATGCAAATTCTGAACGGCCTGGCCCACCGCATTTGGGGCTGCATTCACAAAAGTGAAATTCAGGGCGGCAAGACCGCACAGGGCGGCAAACAGAGCTTTACGCAATACCTATTCTCCAGCCCCCTTCATTCACCATAGCACAGCCCGCTCAGTCAGACGTTAAAAACTTCGCGCAATTTTTCGGTTTACCAACCATTGCTTTACCGAACCGGGGGAAAGATACGCCGTGCCACGCTCCGCGCTGGTACAAAAGAAGGCAAATGGAGCCCACGCGCATGACGCAACGCGTCACCAGCTTCGCCAAACGGCCGGCAAACATGCGTGCGGCCGAGCGCGCGCGGGTCAATACAGAGCCCACAGGCGAGCCCATTCCGCTGGATCTGACTTCGATAATGGCGCCCTATCGGCGCTACCGCGGTCTATCCATACGGATCGAGCAATTGGCACACGGCGCGCGCCTTTCGCAGGGGCGCAACAACGGCGACCGTTCGTGGTCTCTGGCGCCGGACGAGCTTGAGGACCTCGAGTATCTTCCACCCACCAGCTACGAAGCGCACAAACTCGGCGTGCGCATCATCAGCCTCGATGGTGGCGATGGTGAAACGCTTCTCGTAGTCGATCTCCCGATCGCTGCGCGGCTGGGTAAAGGGGAAGATGGCAGCACTGCTCAGGCGGAAACCGGTGACGAGGCGACTCGCGCCGAGATCCAACGCTTGCGAGATGAACTGGTGAAGGTGAAATCCTCGCTGGCGGCCCGCGATACGGAATTGGCAACTGCGCGCCGCACGGCAGAGGACGCCGAGCGCTCGCGCCAATCCCTCAAGTCGGAATTTGCCGAAGCGGAGGCTGCGTGGGATCGCGAGTTGCGCGAGCAGCTTTCGGCCACAGCGGCCAGCGCGGAAGCGCGCCTGCAGCAGGCTCGCGAAAGTTGGGAAGCGGAGCAAAACTCTCACCGCTCGCGCAACGAACTGGGATCCCAAAAAAGTTTGGAAGAGGCCCGCAAGCGCTGGCAGCAGGAGACGCAGGCGGCGCTCACCAAGGCACAAGCTGAATGGAAGGTCGCTGAAGCGGCACGGAGTGCTGCGGCGCAGGCAGCCTGGCGCGACAAATCCGACAAGATGCTGGCAGAACTGCGGATTCGCGCCGAGCATGCGGAAGCGGCGCTTGCGGCCGCAAGGGCAAAGCCTGGAGCAAAGACGGAAGACGCTGAAATGCGTCGCCTGCGCGAGCAGTTGGCAGCGGCCCAAACCGCGCTCGCGGCGCGGGGCAGTGAACTCGCAGAGGCGCGGACCGCGGGGGACACCGAAGTCAGCCGCCTGCGCGAGCAACTGGTGTCTTTACAGGCGACCCTCACGGCACGCGCTGGAGAACTCGCCGACCTGCGCGCAGCAGGAGAGACCGAGATCCATCGCCTGCGCGAAGAACTGACCGCCGCACAAGCGGAGCTGGCAGCGCGGGGCGTTGAACTCACGGAAGGGCGCTCATCGGCAGAGACCGAACTGCGGCGGCTCCGGAAGCAACTTGCCGACGCACAAACCACACTGAACGCTCGCAGCGCCGAACTCGCAGAGGCGCGCGCGGCCGCCGACGTCGCACGCGCCAAAGCCGAGGAAACGACCGCCGGTCTCGCGAAAGCAGAACAGAGCTGGAAGTCAGGCGAAGCGTCGAAACTGGGCGCTATGGAAAAGCGCTGGAAAGAGCAGATCGCCAAAGCCGCCACAGAGGCAAACGCGCGCATCGAACAGGCGGAATCAGCGCTGGCCGAGGCGCGTGCCCAGGCAGAAGCACGCGCCCATCAACTCACCGCCGCTCAGGCTTCGCTGACGGCGCGTGACAATGAACTCGCGCAAATGCGCAGCGCACTGGAAGACGCGCGTGCACGCTCCTCAACGGATGCTGAGCAGGCGCGTGACCGCTGGCAGCAGGAAATGGAAGCTGCCCTTGCCAAGGCTCAGGAAAGTTTCAAATCGGGCGAAGCCGCGCGCCTCGCCGCCGCCGAGTCAAAGTGGAAAGCGCAGTTCGCAATCACACTCGCCGAGACCACCACGCGCTTGGAGCGCGCCGAGGCGGAACTGGCGAAGACTCGCGATGAGGCGCACACCGCCGCCAGCGCTTCCGCGGAAGAGATTCGCCTCCTGCGCGATGACTTGGCCAGTGCACAAACCGCACTGGCATCCCGGGAAAACGAACTGGCAGACCTGCGCAGTGCCGCCGAGCAAGCACGCACGACGGCGGATCAATCGCTGAAGAATGTTGCCGCCGAAATCGACAAGGCACGCCAGAAGTGGAAGAAAGAAGCAGACGCCACACTCGCCAAGGCCGAGCAGAAATGGCGGGCCGAGGAGGCTCCGCGGCTCGCCGCTGCCGAAGCGCAATGGTATCAACAAATCGAGACCAAACTTTCGGATGCGCAGGAGCGCCTCCAGCGCGCCGAAGCAGCACTAGCTGAGGCGCAGGAATGCTCCGAGGCGCTGCGGCATGAACTTTCAGCGGCACAGACAAGCCTGGCCAATCGGGAAGTAGAACTGGCGGAGGCCCGCGCGCTTCTCGAGCGGGAGCGCGAGCGGGCTGCTCAAACGCCCATCAGCCTTCAGGAACGGAAGCCCACCTGGCAGCAGGACGAAGAAGACCGGCGCGCCAGCTTCCGCAAGCGCTTGTTCCGCGATCTCGCCATTGTGGGATGTCTTTTTGCGCTGGCCTTTATGCTGATCCCCCGGGTCCAGCCGGTGGTTGCAAACGTGCTGCCCCAGGGCATGTCGCTCAAAAATGATTTCCAGCCACTGCTCCAGCTGGCTGGGCTGGCCGGTCCGCCGGCGCCGGTGGCAACGTCCGCGCCGGATGCTGCGCCGCATGCTGTCGTCAGAGTGCGAGTCGCCAATTTGCGTGAGAGCCCTTCCACGGGAGCCACAGTGCTGGTCCGGCTGGGCCGCAATGTTGAGGTGGTGCCGGTGGAGCGGAAGGGACAATGGGTTCTGGTGCGAGTCGGCGAAGGGGCGGACCGGAAAGAAGGCTGGGTGTCTAGCGCGGTTCTCAGCAACCTGGATGCGTTGCCCGTCGCGCAGAACTAGTGCCGGGTTGACCATTGCCGCGGCTTAGGCCAACAACGCCGCGTCACCACTTATCCCTCTCGGAATGTTCTATTTTCTCCATATCAGCAAGTGCGCCGGCTACTCGTTCGTCAGGCTCGCCCGCGAGAACGTCTCGTTATACATCCCGAATGCGAACGGAAATCCGATCAATCTGATCACAGGCGAGCGCCTTCGATTCTGGCGCTGGACCGAGGCGGAGCAGCGCTACTTCCTCACGTCGCCCTTTTGGCAGTTCGTAGCCAATGAGAACCAGATGGGCCGCGAGCCCTACTTCTTCGAGGGCGTGACTTACGTCACCATTTTGCGTGATCCGATCGACCGCCTGTTCTCGGGTTATCAATTCGCCATTGAAAAACCGGGAAAGGATGAGCCTCTGGAAGAGCGGGGGCGCAAATTTGCCGCGTTCCTTCAGAACAGAGGCGGGCTGAACTGGAAGCGGAATTACCTGCTTTCAACGATGACGTACCAGGACCGTGAACACTCCGGTGACAGGCTTGAGTTGGCGAAAGAGAGGCTGACCCAGTTCGACCACGTGTTCCTGATGAACAACCTTGGAAACGATATAAACGCACTCAGCCGTGATGGCTGGACGAATCTGGACTTGCCTTGGCGCAACACCGCGGCTCCCGGCGAGGCCGACTGGTCAGCCGCTCGCACAGCATTGAAGGGACATCCAGACGTTCTCGAAAGCCTGATTGAAGCTAACCAGCAAGACCTGGAACTCTATGCCTTCGCACAGCAACTGGTCGAGCGCAGGAAATCAGAGCCGCCAAAGCTCGACCGGATTCCTGCGCGTGAACGGAAGATGCCGGAGAGTGACAATTTCGAATTTGTCACCACCTGCGCCTACGAGGCGCATTTGAGCGATGACGCTGACCGCTGCGCCGAATTGCTCGAGGAGGCATCCGACCTGCCGGAAGCAAGCGAAATCGAAGCCAGGCGGCGGGATTTCATGGAGTTTGCCCTGCGCCGCTTCGGCGCTCCCAAGCGAGCTGAAAGGGAACACCGCCGCAAAGCGCGCGAGAAAAAGGCCCAGGCCAGAGCCGCCGGCACGCTGTAGAGACAATGGCGCATTGCCGCTCTCGCGAGCGGTGGTCTATCGTTCGCGGATCCCTATCGGGCATGGGCGATGAATTTCGATTTTTCCGACGAGCAGAAGATGCTCCGCGAGCAGGCGCGCAGATTTCTCGCCGAGAAATGCACCACGAAGACCGTGCGTCACGTGTTCGAAGGTCGTGAGGGCCACGATCGGGAACTGTGGAAGAGCGTGGCGGAAATGGGGTGGCTGGGAACGGCCATCCCCGAGGAATACGGCGGGCTTGGGCTGGGCCATCTCGAACTCTGCGTAATTGCGGAGGAAATGGGACGGGCACTGGCGCCCCTGCCCTTCTCGTCGACCGTCTACCTATTTGCCCAAGGCGTGCTGCTCGCCGGAACGGAAGAGGAGAAACAGAAATACCTGCCGAAGATCGCCAGCGGCGAGCTGATCGGCACATTCGCGCGCAGCGAAGGCGCAGGTGCGGTCACACCGAAATCCATTCGCGCTACATTGCGCGCCGGCAAACTGTCTGGCCGCAAGATCGCCGTCAACGACGGGATGGATGCGGATTTTGCCGTCGTGCTCGCTCGCTCCAGCGATGAACCCGGCGAACGCGGCCTGTCTCTGGCCATTGTCGATCTAAGTAGCGCCGGTGTCTCTCGCCGAAGTGAAGATTCGATCGATCCATCGCGCAAGCATGCCGAACTCACATTCGACGGTGCGCATACGGAGCCGCTGGGAAAAACTGGCGAAGGCTGGAGTCTCGCAAAGGCCGTGCTGGATCGTGCCGCTGTGCTCACGGCCTTCGAACAGGTCGGGGGCGCCGATGTCTGCCTCGCCATGGCCACCGAGTACGCCAAGACCCGCTACGCCTTTGCGCGGCCGATCGGGTCCTATCAGGCGATCAAGCACAAGCTGGCCGACATGTACGTGAACAATGAGCTGGCGCGTTCCAACGCCTATTACGGCGCCTGGGCGCTCTCCACCAATGCGCGTGAATTGCCCATCGCCGCCGCGGCCGCGCGGATCGCCGCGACGCAAGCCTTCGACTACGCCGCGAAGGAGATGGTGCAAATCTACGGCGGCATCGGCTTCACCTGGGAAGCGGATTGTCACCTCTATTACAAACGCTCGCGTGAGCTCGCGCTCAATCTCGGCGCGCAACGCAGCTGGAAAGAACGCCTGGTGAGCCAGCTGGAAGCGAGCAACGCGGCATAGGGTGAACGAAATGGATTTCGAAGATACACCGGAGGAAGCCGAATTTCGCACGCAGGCCCGCGCGTGGATCGAGGCCAACGCGCCGAAGCAGGCGGACGATGCCGGCGATGCATTGGGCGATCGCGGCGGTCGCGAGTGGTTCAAGCAACAGCGCGCGTGGCAGGCGAAAAAAGCTGAAGCGGGTTACGCCAAAATCACCTGGCCAAAGGAATTCGGTGGCCTGGGTGGCACGCCGATCCAGCAAGTGATCTTCAATCAGGAGGAAGCCGGAATCGGCGGCAACACCCCATTCGCCATCGGCCTTGGCATGTGCATTCCGACACTGATGGCTTACTCGGACAAGCAAACGCTGGCGCGCTACGTGAAGCCCGCGCTCTACGGCGAGGAGATCTGGTGCCAGCTGTTTTCCGAGCCGGCCGGCGGATCGGACGTGGCGGGCTTGCGCACCCGCGCCGAACGCGATGGCGAGGACTGGATCGTCAACGGCCAGAAAATCTGGACGACAGGTGCGCAATTCTCCGATTACGGACTGCTGCTCACCCGCACCGATTTCAATGCCCCCAAGCACAAGGGGCTGACGATGTTCTATCTCTCGATGAAATCCCCCGGCGTCGAGGTTAAGCCGATCAGGCAGGCGAGCGGCGCCTCCGGCTTTAACGAGGTGTTCTTCACGGATGTGCGTATTCAGGATTCCCAACGTGTTGGTGAAATTGGCCAAGGCTGGCAGGTGGCGCTCACCACCCTGATGCACGAGCGGTTGGCTGTCGGAGGCGGTCAGGGCGGTGGCCTCGACGTGCCGCAACTGCTTGCCCTTGCGCGCGAACTGGAATTGGAAGACGGCCCCGCCATCCGAAACGCGAGCGTGCGCGAGAAGATCGCCGACTGGTATGTGCGTTCGGCAGGCCTGAAATACACGACCTACCGCACCATGACAGCCTTATCGCGGGGGGAACAACCGGGACCTGAAGCATCCATCGCGAAAGTGGTGGTCGCCTCCAAGCTGCAGGAGCTGTCGGCGTTTGCCATGGAGCTGGAAGGCGAAGCGGGCGCGCTGAAGGGCGAGGATGCGCCACTACACGGCGCTTTCCAGATGGGCTGGATGGCCGCACCGGGCCTGCGTATCGCCGGCGGCACCGACGAAATCCTGCGCAACATCATCGCCGAACGCGTGCTCGGCCTGCCGCAGGATGTGCGCCTCGACAAGGACGTGCCGTTCAACCAGCTGCCGAGTGGCTTGTAAGGACAGTGGTGATTCAATCTCCCTGCATCAAGGTCTGTACGCTGGACACCGCATCCGGCCGTTGCGTGGGCTGCGGGCGGACGCTTGATGAGATCGCGCGCTGGGGCACAATGAGCGAACTCGAACGCCAACAGATCATGCGTGCCCTGCCGGAGCGGCTCACACATCACAACCGTGAACTGGCGTTCAGTGCCACAACCCAAGAATAAGGCCGATGAGCGTGAACTGGATCGTGTGGTAGGCGGCGTCGATCGCGAATAGCCGCAGGCTCCGCCGCGCGAAGAGGTAGTTGATGCCGAAGCTGGTCGCCACCCAGCCTGCGCCGGCGGCGAACCCCGTGGCGGCACCGAACTGCCATGTCACGTTCGGCCCCAGGAACATCGCGAACACCCAGGCGGCTATGAGCGCCAACACAAAGGCGCCCCCGAAGATCATCGCCATGTTGCCGCCCTTGGGCTCGGCGCCGGGATTCACCTCTCGCATCCAGGCGTTCTTGAACAGCACCGAATACCAGATGCCGCCCAGCACGAAGCTCGATAGCGCGGCGGCAAGCACGGCAAGATAGTTTACATGTGGCATTTGCCCCTCCCCTTTTTCCTTTTCAGGCGTGCGCTTGTGCGCGCGCCTCAAGCAGATCGAAATGCGTCCGCAGCGCTGCGATGTTGCGGTCGAAATAGGCGATGTCGCGATGGGTGCGCGCCTGCATTACGCCACCTTCCATCGTGGTGAGGATGAATTCGGCGAGCGTCCGCTTGTCCACTTGCGGCGGTATCCGCTCCCCCGACTTGCGCAGGCATGACTCGATGGCGCTGGTCCAGGCGTTGAAGTTCTCCGCCAGCAACTCGCGCACCTTCGGATCGGGCTCGTGCAGCTCCAGCGCCAGGCTTCCGATGGGGCAGCCATAGGTGCAGTCGGTTTCCAGCAGCATCCCGCGGTAACTGTTGAGCAGCGCGAAGATCCGTTCGATCGGGTCCTCGATGCCGCGCCACGCGGGCTCGAGCAGCATCGGCCTGATGCCCTCGCGATATGCCTCCAGCACCGCAACCAGCACATCCTGCTTGCTGGGGAAGAAGTGGTAGAGGCTGCCGCTGTGCAGCTGGGTCCGGCTGAGCAAGTCGGAGATCGAGGTCGAGTTGAAGCCCTTCAATGCGAACAGCTCCATCGCCGCGTGAACGATTTTCTGCTTGGGATCACCGGGCACCGTTCGCTGCTCCGGCTGCCGTTTGCGCCGATTTCGCTTTCTCGAGCGCGCGCTTCAGGTCTTCGAGAAGCTCCGGATTGTGCGTTTCAAAAAAGCCATACAGCTTGTTGAATTCGGGATCGCTGCCGTAGCCGGTCTGCGACAACCGCAAGAGCGTGCGTTGCGGATCGAGACTTTGCACTTCGACGATCTGCACAAGTTCCTTGAATCGCGAGCCGCCCGGCAGGCCGCGGGGCGCGCGCGCATTGCGCAGAACGATCAGACGCCCTGGCAGATAGGCGATGATGTCGTGACGGACATTGTCCGGCGAGCCGAGCTTCGCCTCTTTCGTGAATCCCTCTTCGATATAGCCGCCCTGCCGGAGTTCGACGGCCGCCATCGGTGCCGACCACTCCCTTATGGTTTTGGGATCCACGAAAGCGGCCCATACCTTGTCGGCCGGCGCTTCGATGGTGATCGCATGCTGAAGCAGCCGCGTGCCGTCAGCCTCTGTGAGCGAAGTGTTGGAAACATCCCCGGCCAGAAGCTCTGCCGCCCCGACAGCCTGCGAGAGCAACAACACGACTGCGAAAGCGACCCACCGCATAACCGTCCCCTTCCAAAGCCGGCGCGCTGCCGGACAGATTGTTGATTGATCGTTCAATATAGTGTGTTGATTGTTCAATCAAGTGATGGTGAGCCAAAATTTTTCCGATCTTTCTCCCTGTATCGGAAAATAGGCGTTGACAGCGTCACGCTCCTCCTGCATACTCCTATTACTCCCTAGAAATCTGCCTTATCCACCGCGCGCCCAGTCGCGCTGGCGGACAACTCCAACTAATGGCCAAATCCCATGTGCTCGACAATTCGTGCAGGGCCCTAAGGCTCTCTGATCTCGCGCGTCCTCGCGCCCGCTTCCGCCAACTCCGGGCAAACCCGTGAAAGTGGCTGGTGCGGCTTGCCGGGGAAAGCCCAACCCGATCGCGGAAGAAACATGCGGCAGAGCCTCGCGGCTCCGTCCCGTGTGAATGTGCGATTTCTGTCATGCGCGCGGGATGCCGACGGAATGAAAATCAAACCAGGCGCTCTCCTGATGCTCACCCGGACTCTGCCCGCAACGCCGGCATTTTCGCGTTTTCGCGAGCTGCGGAAAAAATCGGGGACAAGGCCGGAGTGGCAGGATAAGCACCTCTCCCCAGCACAACGAGGACCTCATGCGTACCGATGAACCGCGCGCCATTCATCTGAAGGATTATCGCGCGCCAGATTTCCGCATCGCCACTATCGATCTCGATTTCGTGCTGACGCCGGAAGACACGCGCGTGGCGGCGAAGATGCGGGTGCAGCGGACGGGAGACAGATCCGCGCCGCTGGTCTTGGATGGCGAACAGCTGAAGCTGCTGGCGCTGCGGATCGATGGCGCAGATGTGCCGCAAGCGCGCTATCGCGTGGAGAGCGAGAGATTGACGATCGATTCCGTGCCGGACGATTTCGTGCTGGATGTGATCACTGAGATTTCGCCGGAAGCGAACACCTCACTGGAGGGCCTCTATCTCTCCAAGGGAATCTTCTGCACGCAATGCGAGCCGGAAGGCTTCCGCCGCATCACCTATTACATCGACCGGCCGGACAATCTCGCCGTCTTCAGCACACGAATCGAGGCAGACAAGCAGCAATATCCCGTGCTGCTCTCCAACGGCAATCTGGTGCACTCCGGCGATCTGCCGGATGGGCGCCATTTTGCCCTGTGGCAGGACCCGTTTCCGAAGCCTTCGTATCTGTTCGCGCTAGTCGCCGGCAATCTCGGCCACATCGAAGATGAATTCGTCACCATGTCCGGCCGCAGGGTTGCCTTGCGCATCTATGTCGAGCACGGCAACGAGCCGCGCGCGACTTACGCCATGGATTCGCTCAAGCGCGCCATGCGCTGGGACGAGGAGAAATACGGCCGCGAATACGATCTCGACATCTTCATGATCGTGGCGGTGAGCGCCTTCAATTTCGGGGCCATGGAGAACAAGGGCCTTAACATCTTCAACGACAAGGTGCTGCTGGCTTCGCCGGAAACCGCAACCGATGACGATTACGCGCGCATCGAAGGCGTGGTCGCGCACGAATACTTTCACAACTGGACAGGCGACCGCATCACCTGCCGCGACTGGTTTCAGCTGTCGCTGAAGGAAGGTCTCACCGTTTTCCGCGATGCGGGTTTTTCCGCTGACATGCGTTCTGCCGGTGTGAAGCGAATCGAGGATGTGAAGTTCCTGCGTATGCGGCAGTTTCAGGAAGATGGCGGCCCCCTCGCCCACCCGGTTCAGCCGCAGAGCTACATCGCCATCGACAATTTCTACACGGCGACGGTGTATGAAAAAGGCGCCGAGATTATCGGCATGTTGAAAACCCTTGTCGATGATGAGGGCTACAGGAAGGCCACCGATCTCTACTTCGAGCGCCACGACGGCCAGGCGGTCACCATCGAAGAATGGGTGAAGTGCTTCGAGGACGCCTGCGGGCGCGACCTCAAGCAGTTCCGCCTGTGGTACCGCCAGGCCGGCACACCCACGGTGGAAGCGAATGGCGCTTACGATGCCGCGACGAAGAAATACGCGCTGACCTTGAAGCAGACTCTTCCGCCGACGCCGGGGCAGCCCGACAAGCAGCCGATGCAGATTCCCGTTCGGCTTGGCCTGGTGGCGAAGAGCGGCCGGGCCTTGCCGCTGACTTTGGAAGGCGAAAACGCCATCGGTCCCGAGGAGCGCGTGCTTGAACTGACGCAGCCCGAGCAGCGCTTCATCTTCGTCGACGTGGATGAGGAGCCGCTGCCGTCCATCGGCCGCCGCCTTTCAGCGCCGGCGCATTTCAAGGTGCCCATGACGGCTGCGGATCGCTCCGCGCTGATGAGCCGCGACACCGATCCGTTCAACCGCTGGGAAGCCGGCCAGGCGCTTGCGACCGACGTGCTGCTGGAAATGGCGGACACGGCAAAATCTGGAGTCGCTCCGCGCGCCGATGCGATCTACGTCGATGCCATCGGCGATGTTCTGGCCCGCGCGGAAGAGGATCACGCCTTTGCAGCAGAAATGCTCGTGCCGCCGGGCGAAGCCGAACTCGCGCTCAAAATGAAACCTGCCGATCCCGAAGCCATTCACACCGCGCGCGAGGCGCTGATCCGCGGCACGGCCGAGAAGCATCGCGAAGCATTCCAGGCGCTTTACGCAAAACTGGAGTCTGGTGGTGCATTCACGCCGGATGCCGCTTCTGCCGGCCGGCGCCGCCTGCGCAACGTTTGCCTGCGCTATCTTACGGCGCAGGACGACGAGGCATCAGCGCGCCTCGCCGACCAGCACTATCGCACAGCCACAAACATGACCGACATGGTGACCGGCCTGGCCGCGCTCACGCGCATGGAGTGGCCGGAGCGCGAACCGGCCTTCGCGCACTTCCACGACCGGTTTGCGAATGATCCGCTGGTGCTCGACAAGTGGATGAGCTTGCAAGCCGGCTCGCCGCTCGCTGGAGTCATCGCCCAGGTCCGCCAACTCATGCAGCATCCCGCCTATGACACGAAGAATCCCAATCGCGTACGGGCGTTGATCGGCGCGTTCTCCGCCAACCATTTGCGCTTCCACGAAGCAGACGGCTCCGGATACGCGCTGGTGGCGGAAGTGATCCGTGCGCTCGATTCCATCAATCCGCAGGTGGCCGCGCGCATGGCTGCAGCCTTCGAGAATTGGAGGCTCTACGACGACAAGCGGCAGGAATTGATGCGAACCGAGCTCGATTCGATCCGCAAGCAGTCGGGGCTATCGGCGAATCTGTTCGAAGTCACAACAAAAATGCTCGGCTAGCATCGACAGCGACTCCGGCAGCCGTATCATCGGAAGCGAAACGAATCACTGGGGCGCGATTCGCCTCCGATGGCCTCCATCGCCCTTTCGCCGGCCCATGCCGTAAGCCGCGCTTTCTCCGGCGCGATGCGCGCGGCGGCAAGAAACGTCCGCTGGACCGTCCTTATCTCGATCCTTCTCATCTTCGGCAGCTTCATTTGCGCAGCCGTACTTCAGATGCGGATGGATCGCATGCATGCGCTGGATCAGGCGGCTTCCATCGAGGCCCGCCGCGCGCAGGAACTGGCATCGGACTTTTCCTCCACGCTCGACCGCTACGCCGCACTCGGTGCAGCGTTTCTCGACCTGCAGATGAATGTCGAAACCTCTGCGGCGCTTTCCGACGCGGGCGGGCCCGCGTTGCAAAACATCGCGGTGCTGGACGGCGCAGGCCACCTCCTCTTCGAGATGAAGCGCGCGCCGAAAGACATCCTGCCGCTGGCGCACGCTACTCTCGCAGGCGCACTTGCAGGACGCATGGTGTTCTCAGCGAACGCAGGACGAAGCATCGTACTGGCTTTCGCCGAGAGCGGCCGCGTTGTGCTGGTGCAGCTTGCGACGCACGAACTGTTTGCCCGTTCCACCATGGAAGAAGACTTACTTGCCACCGCAGATGGACAGCTCTTGGCGATCGGGCACAATTGGCGTGACCTGCCTTCTTACGACTCATTGGCACTGAGAAACCGCCGCGCGGAAACACGGACACTGGAATTACGCTCCGGCCGTCGCCTCGTTGCCCTGGCACCATTGCCGAAATGGCCGGTAACCGCGGGCGCGTCGGTGCAGGTCGGTGAAGCGCTGAGCGCCTGGTATGGCGCGCTGCCGCTCTATTTCTTCTTCATTCTCGGCCCAGCCTTCGCCGGCGGCGGCCTCGCGGTCGTATTCGTGCGCGAATTCGAGCGCCACACCCGCCCCGGCTCCGCGGACCGCTTGCTGAAGGCCAAGCGCAACGAAGAAGCGAAGCTGCTCATCCGGCTGGCCGATGCCGAGCGCCGCGCCGTGGAAGCAGATCGCTCGAAAGCTGAATTCCTCACGCATATGAGTCACGAGCTTCGCACACCACTCAATGCCATCATCGGCTTCTCGGAAGTGATCGAGCAGGGCCTGTTCGGCAAAGCGGGACATCCGAAATACGAAGAGTATGCGCATGACATCAACGATGCGGGACGCAAGCTGCACGCGAAGATCGGCGACATTCTGGAATTCGCCAGCCTCGAAGCCGGCAAGCAGCCGATCAATCTGGCGGCCGTGGACGCGGCGGCGATTGCGCGTCAGGCGATGGAGGAAGCAGCGGGCCGCGCCTTCTCACGCAAGATCCGGATTTCCGTGGCGCTTCCCGAAACGTGCCGCGCGGTGGCTGACGAGTATGGCCTGAAGCGGGCGCTCAACAATCTTCTCACCAATGCGCTGCATTATACCGGAGACAGCGGCTTGGTGCGCGTACAGCTCCGAAGCGACGATTATTCCGTGTACATCACCATTCAGGACAACGGCTTCGGATTCACTTCGGTCGAGGCAGAACGTGCCGGCGAGCCATTCCTGCGCTTCGATCGGCCAGGCGGCCTTACCGGAACGGGCCTCGGCCTTGCCATCGCCAGTTCGTTGATCCGCCGTATGGGCGGCGGGCTGAATATTTCGGGCAAGCAGGGCGAAGGCGCAACCGCGGAAATTCGGTTGCGTCGCGTCTAGAGATACCACTCGTATTCGACAGGCGCGATGACGCGACGAACGCGTTGCGCCTCTATCCGCTTGGTCTCGCGGTAAAGCGCCAGCGTCTCTTCGCCGAAATAGCCCGGCAGAATGGTTGCGTGCTCCAGTCGCGAAAGGGCATCGTCAATGGTGAACGGCAGTGAGAGATCGGGTTCGCGCGAAACATTTCCCGCTGCAGGTGGGCCCGGATCGAGTTTCTTCTCGATGCCGTGGTGGACGCCGGCCAGTACCGCGGCGAGCGCGAGGTAGGGATTGGTGTCGGCACCTGGAACGCGATGCTCGATTCGCCTCGCTTCGCTCGGCCCCGAGGGCACGCGGATCCCGGCGGAGCGATTGTTAAAGCCCCAGCGACGGTTCACCGGCGCGAACATGTCCGGCTGGAACCGGCGATATGAATTCACGCTAGGGGCGAAGAACGCCATCGACTCCGCCATCGTCGCCTGCAGTCCGCCGATCGCATGCCGAACCTGCTCGGTCCCCTCTTCCGATCCGTTGTCGAAGACATTACGCCCGCTTTCATCCAGCAGGCTCATGTGGATGTGCAGTCCGCTGCCGGAACGATCAGGATATGGCTTCGCCATGAAGGTCGCGTCGAAGCCGTTGGCCCGCGCGGCTACCCTTACGATCTGCTGCAAGAGAACGGCATGATCAGCTGCGTGTCGCGCGTTGCTCTGGTGTTTCAGGTTGGCTTCGAATTGTCCCGGCGCATATTCTTTGCTGGTCGCGCTCAAAGGCACGCGCTCCACTTCGGCGGCATCCGCCAGCGCGATGAGAAACGGCCGGAAGCGATCAAGATCATGGACGCCGTAGACGGACGCCGTCGTCTCCCGCGCTCCCGTACGGGGGTCGAGCGGCGGCTGCGGACTGCCATCGGTCAGTCGCAAACGATCAATCAGGTAAAACTCGAGTTCCAGTGCGCATACCGGCGTCAGCTTCATGTCGCGGAAGCGGTCGACCACGCGTTCGAGGATAGAGATAGGTTCGGCCGGGTCCGGCTCACCGGCATCGTTCCGCAATGTGAGAAACACCTGCGCGCGCGGCGGGCCGTCGCCGCCCACAACCCGCACCGAATCCGGCAGAGGCCAGGCTGTGCCATCGGGATCCCCATCGCCGAAGCCGCGCTCGAACGGGTTGGTCATCTCGCCACGCGCGTCCATCAGATAAATCGAATGCGGCAACTGCAGGCCTGTCTGGAAAATCTTGTGAACTTCGCGCAGAGGCAGCCGCTTGCCGCGCAAGGTGCCGCAGAGGTCGACAACCACCGCGTCCACGGAGTCGAGGTTCGGATGCTGCGCGACCAGCGCGCCGAATTCAGCTTCGGCCTCCAGCACAAAAGCAGGGCGCAAAAATCCAGGCACGGCCGTCGCCTTGTTCATAAAATCCCCGAAGGAAGAAGAGAATTTGCGGGGTGGATCATAAAGGGATGCCTAAGGCCGCGAAAGGCAGCAGAAAGCCCCTCCGTTTCAAAGACTTAACCAGCCACGGGGGCAGGCGCCGCCAGAAAAGGCAAGGACGCTACGTGCGCGCTCACCGACTGGAACCGTCGCCGCTCACGCGTGGGAGGGAGCGTGAGACTGAATTTGGTGCCAAGCTCCGAGAACGCCGCCTCGATTTGTGCGAGAGCAATAGCGCGCCGCAACGCTGGCGAGTAGCACGAAGCGATTGTGTAACCGACGTTTCGTTCGCCACGCATCAGGGGCGTGTTCGCCGCGGGCTCGTCGCAATCGATTTCAATGCCCACCAGCACAAACTGATCGGTCTCGCGCAGCGCAAGCCAACGGGCACGACCATTGAAATTGCTATGTTCGAAGTCAATGAGGCGTTCGAGGCCAAGCGATTGCGGTGATGGCTTTTCATCGAAGCCGCCGCGGGCAGGATGATAGTCGCGTTCAGGACGCGCAACTCCGGCTTCAATGTCCAGTGTATCCATCGCTTCCACGCCGGCGGGCATAAGACCGAACCACTCCCCTGCCCGCACCAAACGATCCCAGACCAATACAGCGTCGCTCGATTTGCACCACAGTTCGTAGCCGCCGTGCTCGCCCCAACGCGAGATGGTGACGTCGATGTCCTTCCAGCGCGCGCGCTGGACCTGCAACGGCTCGAGCTTGGGGCTGAGCCCCGCCTGCTTCAGCACATAGGCCGCATAGGGACCGATCAGCGCCAAGCCGCCGCCGGTGAGTTCATGCAGCCGCACATGGAATTGCACTGCTGCCATCTCGAACCACTTCAAGTCCGACGCGGCTGATGCGACGATGAAGACATCGGCGCCCGCACGGGCGACAATACCCGCGCCGCGCACGCCGCCGCCATCGCTCAACCAGGCCGCCTTGAAAGCCTGGCCAACGGAAAGCTTCGCCGGATCGCGCGTCATCATACGCGCCAGCATCTCCGCGGCGCGCCGGCCGGTCAGCGCCAGTCGCGGCCGCCACGATATGTCCGCAATCACTGCTCTTGAGCGGGCAGCGAGTGCCTCTTCGGCCGCGCCGGTGTAACGCGACCCCAGCGTGAAGCCGTTTCGTGAAAGCCAGACGTTGTCGCGATTGGCGTGCGCCGTGCGGGCGTGGAAGGGGGTCGCCTGAAGCTTCTGCGTCATGGCCTTGCCTCCCGCAGCAGACGCGCGGCTATCCGGCCCGTGCTTCCAGGCGCCGCACCGTTTGGTGCAACAGCGGGGCCGCACAGCAACAATCCGGAAATTGGTGTGAGTAGCGCTTTTGCGCATTCGCTCCACCAGCGAGGGGAGAGACTCGCTTTGGGCGTAATATCTTCGGGAGCCACGACACTCGTCGCGATGACGTCGTCCCGCAGACGAGGAATGAATCTCTCTAGGCCGGCCAGAACCTTCGATAGAAGTTCGTATTTCAGAGACTCCCAGTCTTGCGCTGGCGCAGCCGGAACGGGCCGCACAAGGACAGAGATGAGATAGTGATCCGGTGTGGCAGGATCGATTGCTGAGGAAATCACGAATTCCATCGGCAGTTCCTCCGGCAGTTCACCGCCGGAGGCCGCCATATGGGCGCGCACCAGGCTCTCGAGCGAGGACGCAAAAACAAAACGGGACGCAGCCCCTGGGGCACCGGGGACTTCGGGCGAGGTGCGTACGAGAAGCAGGACGGTCGCTTCCGCACATGCGGGGCGCGATTGCTGCATGGCGGACGTGCGTGCAATTCCGAACGCGCCACGCGGCAGCAGCTGCGCCGTTTTCTTGAGCGAGAGCGTCGAGAGAACATGCCGCGCCGTGACCATTTCTCTGGCCACCCCGACGCCCACGGCGCGACCATCGTTCACAACAATCCGGTCCGCGCGTGCATTGGTCTGCAGTTTGACCCCCAATTCCCGTGCGGCCGCTTCAAGCATCTCGACGAATTTCCTGTGACCGCCGCCGGGAACATATGCGGCTGCTGCTGAACTCCCGAGCGTGATTGCGGCACGCCGCAACAACGTCAACGAAGAGCCGGGCTCCAGGGGGGATAATCCACCCGCCATGGAATCAAAACACAGGCTCGCCTTGAGAAAATCGGATTCGAAATACCCATCGAGCCATGCCGAAGCGCTGGTGCGGGCCAGTGCGTCCAGTCGTTTGCGGACTCCGAATGAAAGACTTGCTGGAATATCACCCCATGACGGTGGGTGTATCGCCCGTTCAAGCGCCAAGACATCTTTCTGAAAACGCGGCCAGCCTTCGGCATCCGCTTTGGAGTGTTTGACGATCGAGCGTTGCGCAATGCTTCTGTCGCTGCCCAGCACGAGATGTTCGCCAGCAGAATGCAACGCCACGAGAGAGACATTGCGCGTGCCCGAAAAGAGCCCATGGTGTTCCAGCCTCAACTCGCGCGCGACTGTCGCATCGACCATTGGCAAACCGTGCGACAGGATTGGAACCGGCACATCGTCCAGCAGACCGCTTTGTGAGTTACCCAATTCTTGCGCAGCTTCCAGCACGAGCACGCGCCAGCGCTCACGCCCGAGACAGGCGGCGGCAGCAAGACCATCCGGGCCGCTACCGATCACAATCGCATCGTAGGATGCGCGTGCGCTCATCGCCGACCCAGATCCGAGAGCACCGCACGGGCGGCAATCGCGCCAGCAGCGCCGGTGAATAGCGGACCGGCCGGCGTCGATTTTCCAGCTAGGTATAAGCCGCGGAGAAATGTTCGAGGCGGAGCGGTGCTAAATCCGGGGCGCAAATCGAACATCTGATCCGGTGCCATCTCGCCGCCCGAGAGATCACCCTCGCTTGCGCCGAGTTGATCTTCGATATCGGGCGGGGCGAGAACCTCCCATCCCAGGACGCTCTGGGTAATGCCGGGGAATAGCGGCTCGAGCTGCGCGAGGACCCGGACACGCAATTCATCGCGTTTCCAGAAGCACCACGCGCGGTCCATTCGGCGGTAAGGAATGCAGCCGACCGTCACCGTCATAGTGGCTGCGCCAAGCGGCGCAAGGCTCGGGTCGGTGGCGGACACGATGCACACGGCAATCGGTGGCACATCGGGAATTAGCTGCGAGCGCCAGGCGGCATAGGCTTTGCGGAATTCATCTAGCTGCGGCGCGACGAAGATGAGGCCCTGCAAAGGATCGCGCGTGCGGTTGACCAGCTGCGGAGTGCGTGAGAGCGCAAGGAGAATGCGGGCGGTTCCCCCAGCCATTCTGAAATTCTGCGCCCGTACCGAAACGGCCTTTGGAAGCTCATCCCACTTGAACAGCGAAAGAAAAGTCCGTTTGACATCAAGTGTGGAAATGACAGTGCGCGCTCGGATGGACGTACCGTCCGCCATTCCAAGCGCGCGAACACGCCCGCCGCTCGAGCGAATTTCTGTGACGGCGCTGCCGCAAATGATTTCGGCGCCTGCCGCGATTGCAGCATCCACCAGCGCTTCGCCAAGGCGACCCGTTCCGCCGGGAACGGTGCCGGAGGTGCCGACGCCAGGCGCCAGCAGATGCAGCGCGGTGCCAACCAGCAACGGATCGCTTGCCCGGCCCGCAGTCGCGAACGCGATTTTATGCGCGAGAGAATCGGAGTCTCTGCCGGCGTTGCCAAGCACGTTGGCAAGAGACTGAAAGCTCAAATCGTTTGCCGGGAGAGCCGCCTCACGCCCACCCATAAGCCGGTCCACAAAATTCTGGGAGCTTGGCCCTTCAGCCCAGCGCAGCACTTCGTTTGCGATTCTGTCGCGAACCGCAAGCATCCCCGCGTCGCCGCCTGCTTCGACGATATGCTGGCGGCCGGGCCAAGCCGCCGTCGAAACGCGCGTCGGCAGAAAAAGGACCCCGCGGCGGCCAAGATCGAGCTTCCAGTGCAGATCGACGGGGACCGGAGCAACCTCATCTTGAAATGGCGAGGCACGAAAGCCGGGATGGAATTCGCGCGTGGTCAACCGCCCCCCGGGCCGCGCATTGCGCTCGATCACAACCACTCGCAGCCCCTTGCGTGCGAGTAGCGCAGCCGCGGTCAAGCCATCGCCGCCGCCGCCGATGATGGCGACGTCGCATTCTTGAGCCGGTTTGGTGACCGCCGCCCCCTGCAAAATTAACCTTCACAATGTGTGTCAAGGCTGCACAGGATAGAAGGGCGCGAGCAACTGAGGCATAGCGAATTTGGCGTGTAGTTAATCGTGATGGGTCGGCGTAGATCTGCCTCGCCCCTGCTCGGGCAACAACATACGCGTCCCGTATTTATGCGTAAGTTCAATGATTTAGAGGTTGGAAGCCTTGGTCAAAAGTAGCCGGTAAGGGCATTGCCAAAAAAACAAGGGAGGGCGCTTAAGCCAGTTTTACCAAATCTTTATAAGAACTCCATTGACGCAAGAAATTAACAACGGGTAAACGCGCACTCCATTCCAAAAAAGGGGCTATGATGTCTTCGAGGAAAACTTATCTTTTGTGCGCCGTATCCGCCGCGCTCGCCTGCGGGGCCCACGCGGCCCACGCTCGTACGCTGCAAGTCGGGACCTGCAAGGACGCACAAGTCACCTATTCGACAATTCAGGCGGCGCTCAACAATGCGTTCGCCAATGACAAGGTCTCCGTCTGCCCCGGGAATTACCCTGAGCAGGTCGTGATCACCCGCAATGTCACTCTTCAGAACGTTGTGGGAATGGCCGATCCGATGATTACAATTCCGGCCGGTGGCGCTGTACAGAACACCACCACGCTGAGCGGCTTCCCGACCGCGGCCCAGGTCCTCGTTGAACCCACCACCACCGCCGACGTTACAATCCGTCACATCGTGGTTGATGGCGCAGGGAACAACATCCAGACCTGCGGACTGCAACTGATGGGCATCTATTACAAGAATGCCGGCGGCAGCATTTCGCTCAGCACCGTGAAGAATCAGCTTCTGCCGGAAGGCTATCAGGGCTGCCAGAGCGGTCTCGGCATTTACGTGCAGAACGCCGCTGCGGGGACAAACCCGATCAACATCTCCAGCAACACGGTCACCAACTTCAACAAGAATGGCATCACGGTGAATGAAGCCGCCGCGACCGCGACGATCACCAAGAACACCGTTGTTGGCCTGGGCCCGGTGGACTTCATCGCGCAGAACGGGATCCAGGTTGCTTATGGCGCCAACGCCGACATCGAAACCAACAATGTCAGCAACCTCATCTACACGCCAAGCACCTACGGTTCATCCGGCATTCTGCTTTACGGGACCGATGCCAGCACCTCCGTGCTCAATCGCAACACCGTGAATTCCACCCAATACGGAATCGCACTTGACGCGGTAAACGGCACATCGACCAGCCTCGTGCCCGTTACAACCAACAAGATCTCCAACTCGCAATTCGCCGGCATCGGCCTTTATACCGACGGCGCCAGTGACGATTGGATCAACGTAGCCGGCAACACGATCCAGAACACGTCTGAGTTCGACGGTATCGATGCCTGCAGCAACAATAACACCATTACGGGCAACAAGATCACCAACTCCACTGCTGAGGCGGCGATCCATCTTGACGGCCTCTGCGGCGGAACCGGGACGGGCAACACCGTCACCGGCAACAAAATGACCAATGCCTGCGTCGGCATCCTGAGCGGCCCGGCTGAGGGCGAGAACACGATCGGCACGAACAAATACGTCAGCGTGCAGCAACAGATTGTGTATGGGACGGACTCGTACAGCTGCGGCCCGGCTCACCATCCGGTTCGCCATAAAGCCCCCAAGCATTCCAAGGGCGGCCCGGTTCCGGGCGCGTTGCGGCCCTTCCGCGGCTGATCGCCTTTGCAAGTGTAAGTAGAAGAAAGCGCCGGACGTCACTGTCCGGCGCTTTCTTGCCTGAACCGAAAGGGCGGCACGGCTTCTCGCCGTCCCGCCCTTTCGCTTTGTGTTGCAAACGCGCTCGCGCGCGCTTCGCTAAAGTACGCCGCGCTTGTGCTCGCCGACGACCATACGCTTTGGGCTGAAGGCCCGCTTGAAGACCGAAAGCGCCTTCTTCGGCTCGGCGTCTCCGCACATGAAGACGTCGAAGGCCGCATAACCGCGCTCCGGCCATGTGTGCACGCTGATATGACTCTCCGCCAGCACGGCCACGCCGGAAACCCCGCCGCCTTCCGTGAAGGTATGCAGATGAATGTGCAGAAGAGTCGCGCCCGCGGCGTTCACCGCGTCGATCAGCGCCTTTTCGATCCTGTCTCTGTCGTCGAGCCCTTCGGCTTCCCACAGATCGATGATCAGGTGACTTCCCGCAAAGGTCAGACCGTTGCGGGTGATGAAGTGGTCCTTTTGGTCCTCATCCCCCAGGGGAATAGGAACCGGAACGGTCCTCGCGGAAGCGCGGGCGCCTGCGCCCTTTACTTCTTTGATCGCCGCTACGAGTTCGAGTCGAGCCATTCTGGCACCTACCCTCTAAGTAGCGTTGACACCCAATGCGTCGATCGCCCTCCTTTGGCTTCGGACGCGGCTGAAGAAAAAAGCAGCGGACGGAAGGCCGTCGCGCCGCTCTGCTCCGTTGCCGGAGCGTGGGAAATATAGGCCCGCTTTCCGCCTATGCAAGAAAATTTGGGGCCTAATCGTCAATTTTCTCTCACCGCCGTTGCGCTGCCACGTCACCGCCATTGTCACATTTCTCTACCGCCAGACGCTCAAGCGGAGCGCTGGACACCTTCTGAAGCGAGCCCTAGAACGCGCCGCTCTCGCGCTATTCCCGCTCAGACATTGGAGAACACGATGGCTGCCAAAAGGTTCACGGAGCGCCTCCACACGGGTTACGCACAAGTCATGGAGCTTTCAGGCACGCCTCTCGCGAAGGAGAAGAGCCGATATCAGAGGATAGAAATTTTCGACACAGTGGCGAACGGGCGCGTGCTGACCCTGGATGACATCGTCCAGATCACGACACGAGACGAGAGCGCATACGCAGAAATGCTTACCCACCTGCCTATGCTGGAGCACGGCAAGGTCGAGCGGGTGATGATCGTGGGCGGTGGCGATCTCTCCATCGCCGACGAGGCGCTGAAACACAAAGGCGTGAAGGAGGTCGTGCTCGTCGACATCGACGGACGGGTGGTGGAACTCTGTCGGGAGCATTTCGGCGAGATCAACGCGCGCGCCTTCAAGGACAAGCGGCTGAAGGTCGAGATAGGCGATGCCTTTGAATATCTCGGACAGGCGAAGTCGAAGAAGCGGTTCGACCTGATCGTGGCTGACCGGCCGGACCCTGTTGGCCCGGGCAAGGCGCTCTTCGGCGAGACGTTCTACGATCGCGTGAAGGCGGCGCTGAAGCCCGGCGGCTTTGCCACCTTCCAAACCGGCGTGCCGTTCTATCAGCCGCTGGAGATCACCGAGGCGCTGAAGGAGCTCGCCGGCTTCTTCCAACAATCCGGACTCTATCTGACCGTGGTGCCGACCTACATCGGCGGGTTTATGGCACTGTCGTGGGCCGGCAACGGACGCAACGCCAAGCTTGGCACGGCCTCCGGCATCCGTCGCGCGCGGACTGCGTTCACCTCAGCCAAGCTAAGAACCGATTACTACAATCCGGATGTCCACGCCGCGGCCTTTGCGCTGCCGGAATGGATTGGAAGGCTGCTGCCTTAGGCACCGCAGTCTGTTTAAGCGAGCAGTTGCTCAAATACCCGCCAGGCGTGCGCCTGCGCTTTGTTGAGATGTATCTCCAACGCCTGAAAGTCTGCATGGCCCGTTACGCGCGCGAGTAGATCCCTCAGCCCGCGGGATGCCGCCGAGGAGACGAAGGCTCCTTCGTCGACCGCGATGCGAAGAACCTGCAATAGATCTTGCTGGAGCCGCGCTGCTTCGATCAGTGAGGCAGAGGCTGCTTCACCCAGGACGTTGCGGGTTCGCAGTCTATTGAGTGCTGCAACAGTATTGACATCCAGTACCGACGATGTGTCTGGCGCTTCGCGGAGCTGCAAGTATTGTGCGACGAATTCGATGTCGATGAGCCCGCCTCGCACAAATTTCAGATTCCAATGCGACTCCGGCGGGAAGTTTGCTGAAAGCGTCCGGCGCATCTCGAGCACGTCACGTTGGAGCGTTGTCGCATCTCTTTTCTCTGTCAGCGTCTCGTGGATAGCCGCTTCTATCCGTTGGCCCAACTCAGGCGGAGCGGAAATCACGCGCGCGCGCGTGAGCGCCATACGCTCCCATGTCCAAGCCTCAATTGCGTGATATCGTTCGAAGGCTTCCAGGCTTACGGCGACCGGCCCCTTGTTGCCCGTCGGTCGCAGGCGCATGTCAACCTCGTAGAGGCCACCCTCCGCCGTGTGGGTGGTCAGCGCGGCGATCAATCGTTGCGCCAGCCGCCCGTAGTACGTCGAAACCGGCAGGGGCTTTGGACCATGGGAATGCTGCATATCGGCTGGGGCCTCGTAGATGAACACAAGGTCTAAATCGGAGGTTACCGTCATCTCCCGGCCGCCAAGTCGGCCCAGCGCCACAACTCCGAACTGGCCACCAGGAATTATCCCGGCTGAATCAGCAAACTCCTCCTCCACTGCGGGAATGAGAGCATCAATCACAGCTTCGGCAATGTTGGTGAAGGCAGAACCAGCAGCTTCTGGCGTCATCCTGTTTTCAAGAACTTGGACACCGACCCTAAACGTCTGCTCACGGGCAAATCGGCGAGCGGCATCCAGCTTGTTTTCATACCCCGCGGCAGACAGCTCGGTGCGCACAGCTGTTTCGAGCTGCTGTCGCTCGGCTACGCCGCTAAAGAAATCTGGCTCAAGCAGCACATCCAATGTCTTCGGAGCATGCGCGAGGTGATCGGCAAATCGGGGTGCGGCGCCGCAGATATCGGCAATCACCTTCATTAGCTCTGGATTTGCTAGCAGCAACGAGAACACCTGCACACCCGCGGGCAAACGCGTAACAAAGCGATCGAACTGCGCAAAGGCGGAGTCGGCGTCGACGGTGCCGGCCAGAGCATCCAGCAGCAATGGAACCAGTTTGGTCAGGAGTTCGCGCGCACGCGCGCTTCGGGTGGCGCGAATCCGCCCATGATGCCATCCACGGATCGCATGCGCGATGTGATCCACATTGGAGAAGCCAAGCCGCCTTAGGGTCGATAGCGTTTCCGGATCGTCTTCCACCCCCGTGAACACCAAGCTCCCAGTTCTTGCGGATAGCGAGGGCGCTTGCTCAAATAGTTTCCCATAGTTCTCTTGCACCGCCTCCAGGCGAGACAGCACGGTTGCGCTGAAGTCATTCGTCGAATCGAATCCCATGAAACAGGCTATCTGCGCGACCCCGTCATCGGTCTTCGGAATTGTGTGGGTCTGCTCATCCTCCACCATCTGCAGCCGGTGTTCGAGCGTTCGCAGAAAGCGATAGGAGTCACTGAGCTCCGCCGCCGTTTCAGCAGAGACGAGCCCATGGTCCCGAAGGGCTTCCAGCGCAGCCATCGTCGAGCGCTGCCGCAAGTTCGGCTTGCGGCCGCCGAGGATGAGTTGCTGCGTCTGTACGAAGAATTCGATTTCGCGAATGCCGCCGCGACCGAGTTTGATGTTGTGACCTGCCACCGCGATTTTTTCGTGGCCGGCATGGGCATGGATTTGGCGCTTGATGGAATGAATGTCCTCGATCGCGGCATAGTCCAAATTGCGGCGCCAGATGAACGGCGCCATATTCTTCAGGAACTGAGCTGCGGCCTCCCGATCTCCCGCACAAGCGCGAGCTTTGATGAAGGCGGCGCGCTCCCAATTCTGTCCCATGCTTTCGTAGTAGGCTTCCGCAGCCTCTGTTGAGATCGCGACCTGGGTGGCACCGGCATCGGGCCGCAGGCGAAGATCGACGCGAAAGACGTAACCATCGGCCGTGATCTCGCTCAGCAGCTTCACCAAGCCCTTGACGATCTCGACGGCCGCCGCCCGTTGATCATCCCGCTTGCGGAACGGGAAGCGCACAGGGTCATAGAAAACGATGAGGTCGATATCACTGGAATAGTTCAGTTCATTCGCGCCGTATTTCCCCATGGCGAGAATGACCGACCCGGTACGCTCCTCAAGGTCGTCGGCAGCGCACGTTTCCCACGACGTTTGCAGCGCTGCTTGCTTAAGGAGAAATCGCAAGGACGCGCTTACGCAAGTATCCGCAAATTTGGAAAGCGCAGCCGTCACCCGTTCCAACGGCCACACGCCTGAGATATCCGCCAGCGCAATCGCGAGCGCCGCTTGCCGCTTTGCCCGGCGCAAATCAGCCATGACTTCAGAGGTGGAGCGTTCCTCCCGGTCTATCGAAACACTATCTATGGTCGCCCGAAGGGAAGCGTCCGGGCCGCTTTCAAGAAGACTGCTTAGAAATGCAGGCTCCTGTAGTGCCGAGCGCGCGAGATACGGGCTGTTGCCGAATGCCGCGCGGAGGACCACCGCCGACTCGTCGCCGACACTTATGCCTGACAGCCCAAGCTGCCCCAATGTACGCTCGGCACGCGCGGCATTTGACGGCAGGGGCAAAACCTTTTGTTCGGCGAAGCACCACCCAGACACGTGTGCTCACCCTTTCCGGCAATGGCCGATTGCGAGGCGCAGATTCAAATCTGCTTCTTGCATCGATGTTACTATTTCTATTCCCAACCGCAGGTGATGAACTCCCGGCAATTCGAAGCTGGGGAGAAACCGTGGCACAGCTCCAAGGCCGCCGCGAACGGTGCTCAGGGCAACGCACTTGGCTAAAGTGATCGCATTCCGGATGCGGACTTTGATCAGCGCGTCAGTTTCCGTCCCGATGGCGACCCATGCGTCCACGGAAGCCACGATCGCGTCAACCAATCTCCCCAGCATCGCGCAGCAGGCCGGAGCCATCGGAACTCTGCGATGCCGGAGTGGTACAGTCGGGTGGGATCGAACCACCGACCTCCGGATCCACAATCCGGCGCTCTAACCAGCTGAGCTACGACTGCCCGATGAAGGCCGGAAACTAGGTTTCCGTCCCCGCAAAAGCAAGCAGGTGCTTGCAGCGCTGCCCTCAAGAGGCGAAAAGGCGCGCATCATCTGACCAGAACTCCATGCACGACAACCTCATCATACCCGGAAAAGCAACACTCGCGTTGTGGCGCGGCATCGCCAAGGGAACTGTCGTCGCGCTCACGCCGGACGCGTGGCCCCACATCGAGCGATCGCGGACGGTTGTTGAACAGGCGCTTTCCTCTGGCCGCGCCATCTACGGCGTGAACACCGGATTTGGCCGTCTTGCGCAGACGCGAATTCCCCCCGACCAACTCAAGCTGCTGCAGCGCAATCTTGTGTTGTCGCATGCGGCGGGCGTTGGTCCGCTGCTGCCGGATTGCACAGTTCGCCTGATTATCGCACTCAAAATTGCTGGGCTGGCTCGCGGCTATTCTGGTGTGCGGCCGATTGTAGTCGAGCGGTTGCTAGACCTTTTCCACAAGAATGTGCTGCCAGAGATTCCAGCACAGGGGTCGGTGGGAGCCTCCGGCGATCTCGCCCCGTTGGCGCATCTCTCTGCAGTGCTGATTGGAGAGGGGCGTGCCCGGCTGGACGGCGAGAGTCTCACCGCGCGCGAGGCCCTGGCGAAGGCGGGCCTGGCGCCGCTGAAACTCGAGGCAAAGGAGGGCCTAGCCCTCCTCAATGGCACGCAGGTCTCAACGGCTCTGGCCTTGATCAACCTGTTTGCCGCGGAGGCGAACCTGCAAGCAGCGCTGATTGCCGGCGCGCTCTCCACAGATGCGATCAAGGGCAGCGACGTTCCATTCGATCCCCGCATTCACGAGGTGCGTGGTCAGCCCGGCCAAATCGAAATTGCAGCGGCGCTGCGCCAATTGATGAGCGGAAGCGATATCCGAAGATCGCATATAGCGTGCGAACGCGTACAAGACCCCTACTCTATCCGCTGTCAGCCGCAGGTGCTTGGGGCTTGCCTGGACGCCTTGCGTCATTCGGCGGCCGTACTGGAGCGCGAAGCGAACGCTGTAACAGACAACCCCCTTGTATTCGAAGACGGCCAGATACTTTCCGGTGGCAATTTCCATGCTGAACCGGTCGCATTGGCAGCCGACGCCCTGGCGTTCGTTATCTCCGAGATCGGCGCGATTTCCGAACGGAGAATTGCACTGCTGACGGATTCCTCTTTGAGTGGATTGCCGCCATTCCTGGTCAGCGAAAGCGGCGTGAATTCAGGTTTCATGATTGCGCATGTGACTGCAGCTTCGCTTGCATCCGAAAATAAATCGCTCGCTCATCCCGCGTCCGTCGACTCGCTGCCCACATCCGCCAATCAGGAGGATCATGTCTCCATGGCTACCTTCGCGGCACGGCGGCTCACCGCCATGAACGCGAATACGGCAGGAATTCTGGCCATCGAGTTTTTGGCTGCGGCCGAGGGCATTGATTTTCATCGTCCGTTGAAGTCTTCGCCGATACTGGAGCAGGCACACGCGCTGATTCGAGACCTAGCTCCGCGCTTTGATCGTGACCGGTTTTTCGCGCCAGCAATAACGGCAATCCAGGAACTGATAGAGCGTCGTGCTTTTGAGGCGTTGCTGGGTGAATTTGTCCTTCCTTCTGCCACTGCCACTTAACTATCCATTATCCACTTTGCCGGAGAGTGCTGCCCCTACTCTTCGGCCAGCCTAGGCCGCGTTGCCACATGAGGGGGGCCGCGCCTACCATGTTTTCTTATGCTTTGCGTCGCGGCGTGGGCGCGATCCCGACGCTTTTCATCATCATCACTCTGACGTTCTTCATGATGCGGCTTGCCCCGGGTGGCCCGTTCGACAGCGCGCGCAGGCTGCCGCCGGAAATCGAACACAATATGAAGGCAGCCTATGACCTGGATAAGCCCGCTTACGAGCAATACGCGATCTACCTTCGCAGACTTGCGCACGGAGATCTCGGGCCATCATTCAAGAACAAGGACTTCACCGTCACCGAATTGATCGCGGTCGGCCTGCCTGTCAGCGCGAAACTCGGGCTAAGCGCGATCATCCTTGCCATCGTTCTAGGCGTCGGCTTGGGCACCGTTGCAGCGCTCAATCAGAACGGAGCAATCGACTTTGGGGTAATGTCGCTGGCGATGGTCGGTATCACTGTGCCAACCTTTGTGACCGCACCGATCCTCACGCTGCTCTTCGGGGTCTACGGCCTGCATCTTTTCGGAATGGATGTCAGCCTGCCTGTAGGCGGATGGAATGGGGGCGCACTCACAAACATGATCCTCCCGGTAACCGTGCTGGCGCTGCCGCAGATCGCATTTATCGCGCGGCTGGTGCGCGGCAGCATGATCGAGGTGATGCGCACCAACTACATTCGAACGGCGCGCGCCAAAGGCCTGCCGCTCCAGACCGTCGTGTTGCGACACGCCATGCGGACCGCACTCCTACCTCTTGTGAGCTACCTTGGCCCGGCAATCGCCGGACTGCTCACAGGCTCTCTTGTCGTGGAAACGATCTTTGGCTTACCCGGGATCGGACGCTATTTCGTGCAAGGCGCCCTCAATCGCGACTATACACTGGTGATGGGCGTCGTGCTTTGCTACGCCGCATTCATCATCGCGCTCAACCTCATAGCCGACCTTCTCTATGCAGCCCTCGATCCGCGAGTACGGTACGAGCAATGAGCACGGTGCCGGCCATTTCTGCCTCGCCGCATGCGCAGCACGACGGCCGCAATGATGCAGTACCGCTGGTCAAGGGGCGCAGCTTATGGGTGGATGCCCTCCGCAGATTGCGCCGCAACAAGTCAGCCGTCGCCAGCATCGTCATCCTCGCTTGTATCGCGCTGCTGGCTGCTTTTGTGCCGTTCCTTTGGCCATACCGCTACGACGCCATCGACTATGCGCATGTTTCCTGTGCGCCAAACTGGTGGCCCACAGGTCACGTCCAATGCAGCGCAGGGGGTCTTCATGTTTTCGGAATGGACGAATTGGGCCGCGATCTGTTCATTCGCATCCTCTATGGCGCGCGCGTGTCACTGGCGATCGGCCTAGTAGCAACGCTTGTGAGTTTGTTGATAGGGGTGACGTATGGCGCCGTCGCAGGCTTCATTGGAGGCCGGGTCGATGAAGTGATGATGCGTTTCGTCGATGTACTATATTCCCTGCCCTATATTTTTCTCGTCATTATTCTCATGGTTGTCTTCGACCGCGACTTCCTGCTGATGTTCGTCGCTATCGGCGCAGTGGAATGGCTGACAATGTCGAGGATTGTGCGGGGGCAGACGCTTTCCATCAAACAGAAGGAGTTTTTCGAAGCGGCACGAGCCGCCGGAGTTGCCACGCCGACCATCATTCGGAGGCACGTGGTCCCGAATGTGCTGGGACCGGTAGTGGTGTACGTCACCCTGACTATCCCCACCGTGATCTTGGCCGAAAGCTTCCTCTCATTCCTCGGTCTCGGAATTCAGGAACCACTCACCTCTTGGGGGGTCCTGATCTCCGAAGGTGCCAATCAGATGGAGAATGCGCCCTGGATGCTGGTCTTTCCGGCATTGTTCATGGCAATCACGCTGTTCTGCTTCAACTTCATCGGGGACGGTCTGCGCGACGCGCTTGATCCGAAGGATCGCTGAATGGCTCAAGCGGTCCTCTCGGTTCGTGATCTGAACGTGCGCTTCGACACAGGCGATGGCCCAGTGCATGCCGTGAAAAATCTGAATTTCGATATCTGGCCCGGTGAATGCCTCGGGGTCGTCGGCGAGTCCGGATCGGGAAAGAGTCAGCTTTTTCTCGCTGCGATGGGCCTACTTGCCTCCAATGGCTACGCGACGGGCAGTGTCAAATTTCGCGGCGAAGAAATCCTGAACGCATGCGAAGCGCGATTGAACCAACTCCGCGGCTGCAAAATCACAATGATTTTTCAGGACCCGCTGACGTCTCTCACGCCGCACATGACTATTGGCGCGCAGCTGATTGAATCGCTGCGTGTTCATCAGCACGTACCTTACGCGGAAGCAGAACGGCGAGCGTTGGAGGTCCTCAAACTCGTTCGCATCCCCGAGGCAAAGAGGCGGATGGAGCAGTATCCCCATCAGCTCTCCGGGGGAATGCGCCAGCGTGTGATGATCGCGATGGCGACGGTTTGCGGCCCGGACCTCCTGATCGCCGACGAACCTACCACAGCCTTGGATGTTACCGTTCAGGCCCAAATTCTCGAAGTCTTGCGGGACCTCAAAAGGGAGTTGAAAACCGCGGTCGCTATGGTGTCCCACGACATGGGCGTGATCGCTGGGGTCGCGGACAAGGTTCAGGTGATGCGCGCTGGCGAGATTGTCGAAGCGCGGCTGGTTGATGAAATCTTTTATGCGCCAAGACACAGCTACACGAAGGCACTACTTAATGCGATGCCGCGCGTGGACAAGCCGGCGCGCACGGGTCGTCACAAGCTGGCGCCTCTCTCCACGCTGGGCGCAGACAAGCGCCTGCTCGATGTGGAAGACCTGCATGTCCATTTCCCGATCCGGACGGGTGCCTTCCCTTTTCGGCGAACCAAAATTCTGCGCGCTGTCGATGGTGTGAGTTTCTCGCTCCGCGAGGGGGAGACACTGGGCATTGTGGGCGAATCAGGCTCTGGAAAATCCACCTTGGCGCGCGCCGTCCTGAAACTGTTGCCCAGCACATTTGGTACGGTGGTGTGGTGCGGCAGACGGTTTGGTGACGAAACCCTGCTTCGCAAGCTGCGCAAGGAATTCCAGATTGTTTTCCAGGATCCACTGGCAAGCCTCGACCCGCGGATGACGGTAGGCGAATCGATCGCCGAGCCGTTGACCAGCCTGCGGCGTGAATTCTCGTCCCACCAGGTGACGGCGGAAGTTCGCAGGATGATGCAAAAGGTCGGACTCGAACCTTCTTGGATCAACCGTTATCCGCATGAATTCTCCGGCGGACAAAACCAGCGGGTCGGCATCGCCCGGGCGATGATCGTCCAGCCCAAGTTGATCGTTTGCGATGAGGCGGTCAGCGCCCTCGATGTATCGATCCAGTCGCAGATCGTGGATCTTATCTTGTCGCTGCAGAACGAATTTGCCATATCGATCCTGTTCATTAGCCACGATCTCTCGGTCGTCCGGCACGTCGCCCATCGCGTAATGGTGCTGTACATGGGGCGTGTGGTCGAGTTTGCCGACAGGCATGCCATCTACGAGGATCCTCAGCACCCCTACACGCGCGCATTGATTTCGTCTGTACCCCTACCAGATCCGAAATTGGAACGAACGAAGTCTCGCGCTCCGCTCCTCGAGGAATTGCCGTCGCCCTTGGATCGCCGTGCACACCTCACCTTTCTCAAATCCAAGATCGTGGATGATCCGACGGCCGAGCAGTATCAACCGAAGCTGATCGAGATCGCGCCCGGCCATTTCGTGGCGGAGTATGATCCCATCGCTACCGCCGCTTAGTTATTTCACGCGAGTGACCTTGAACACCTTGGCCGAGTCATTGAGCTTGAGATTGTAGCTCCCTAAAAACCCACGCGAGATCGTCACCGTATTTTCCTTCGCATTCGAACGGAAATGGGCGCGTTCGGCTTCCCCTTGCAGCTGCCGCCACACCTGCCCATTGGAGAGGAACACGATGAATTGCCCGAACGGGGTGAAAGAAACGTCGGTCACCTGAGACGAAATGCTGTCGATCTCTTCCCGCTCCCGAGTGGCCTGTGCCGCGGCAGTCCTTTCCCTGCCGAACTGCTCGCTATTTGTGCTGCCGGATCCGCCACCGAAGAGATCGTCCAGATTGAACCCGAACCATGACTCCTGTTCCTGCTTTGTCGGCGAACGATCAAGAAAGGCCGGCGGCGTTGCCAACGCATCCTTAAGTCGCGGGGCCAGCCGGTCGTAGCAGGCGAGTCGCGCGGTATTCTCCGCGACCGCCGCACAGCGGCCCAAGGCCTCAAGAACATCGTCGCGAGAACCGGCATGCGCGGGCGCGCAGAGGACTGACAGCATTGCAAACCCTAACGCGTTCCAACGCGAATTCATTTCTCGTTCACCCAAATCTGGAATGATACCGCTTCGACAACGAACGGTTGCGCAAGATAGGGCATCCGCAAGCAGGAGGCGAGACCCCGCGTGGCCGTGAACGGCAGCGGAGATCGGCAATGACCGGCTCTCATCACACATTTGTCAGCCGCAGGGTCGTCATGGGAGCGGGCGCAGCTGCTGCCCTTGCTGGCGGGACTGCGCTTGCCCTGCGTGAAGCGCCTCTGGCGGCGCGGCGAGCCGGCGATGCTAAAACTCTCAATCGCGGCAATGGCGCCGAACCCGACTCGCTTGATCCCCATAAAGCTCAGGGGAATTGGGAAAACAACATCATCGGTGACCTGTTTCTCGGTCTCATGACGGAGGACGCCGCCGGCAATTCGATCTTCGGTGCAGCAGAAAATTATCGCGCTAGCGCCGATGGGCTCACCTACACGCTAAAATTACGTGATCACACTTGGTCTGACGGCCGCCCAGTCACAGCCGACGATTTTGTTTTCTCGCTTCGCCGCGTTCTCGACCCGAAAACCGCCAGTCAATACGCTTCAATCCTGTATCCAATCAGGAATGCGGAGCCGGTGAATGCCGGCAAGCAGCCACTGGAACAATTGGGCGTCCGGGCGCTTGACCCGCGCACGCTGGAAATCGCCTTCGACTTCCAAGTCCCCTACATCGGGCAATTGCTGGCGCACATGTCGAGCTTTGCTGTGCCCCGGCATGTAATCGAGCGTCATGGAGACGCTTGGCTGAGGCCAAGCAACATCGTCACCAACGGCCCTTACCTGTTGAGCGAATGGGTGCCGAACGATCGTATCACGCTCAAGAAGAACCCGCGCTTCTACGATGCCAGTAAGGTCTCAATTGACACGGTCGTATATTATCCGACGCAGGACTACAGCGCTGCACTGAAACGATTCCGCGCAGGCGAGCTCGACATTACGAACAGTATCCCCTCGCAGAAAATCGACTGGCTCAAGGCGCACATGCCCAGGGTACTGCATATGGCGCCCTACATCCTCACGCATTACCTCCAGTTCAACCTGACGCGAAAACCATTCAATGATGTCCGGGTGCGAACCGCGCTTTCACTCGCTATCGACCGGGAAACGATTGCTAATCGCGTGATGCGCGCGGGCGAAAAACCGGCCTACTCCTACATACCGCCCAACTTGCCGAATTATCCAGGCAAGGCCGAACTGCGCTTCCGGTCCATGCCGATGGCGGTCCGCATAGCGCAAGCGAAAGGTTTGCTGAAGCAAGCGGGCTTTACCTCCAGCAACCCGCTCGCTTTTGAATACAGCTTTCAGAACCAGAGCGATGCACGCCTCACGGCAGTGGCGTTCCAGGAAATGTGGAAAGACATTGGCGTGCAGGCACGGCTCACGCCGGCCGAGAGTCAGGTGCATTACAATTCGCTGCGGCGGCAGGATTTCGATGTGGCCTGGTCCGGGTGGATTGCTGATTACAAGGACCCGAAGAACTATCTGTTCATCTGGCAAAGTTCTGCCGGGGACATGAATGTGGGGCGTTACCAAAGCAAGCTGTTCGATTTGCTGGTGGAGAAATCCGATAACGAGCGCGACACGCGCGCGCGTGCCGAGATTCTGCAAAGAGCGGAGCAGACTCTCTTGGACGATGTGCCGCTGGCACCGATCTATTTCGGCGTCTCACGCAATCTCGTCTCCACACAGGTGCACGGCTGGATCGACAACGACATGAATGTCAATCGCTCCCGTTATCTAAGCCTCGATCGCAGCGTCAATAGCGTGACCTCAAGCACTTTCACCTTAGCCGCAATACCAGGTGCGCGAAGACCGCGACTCCAAAACTAGTGACAACCACGCCCGACACCTTGTTGATGATGGTCATCACCCGATCGTCGATGTGCCGGTGGAACAAGCCCGTTATCGTTACCAGCGCGAACCACCAGAATGTCGAGCCTGCGAGGACACCGGCCACAAGGAACGCAGTGCCGTAAAAGCTCGCCTCCTGCCCGACCAATCCGGCAACACCTGCGAACATCGCGGTGAATGCCAACAACGTCGCAGGATTTGTGACCGCCAGCGCGAACGTGGACATCATGGCACGCAGCAGCGGCAGCGTCTTCGATTCCTTCTGCTGCTCTTGATCTTCTAGCCTGATCTTCGGCGGGGCCATGTACATGCGCGCGCCGAAGAAGAAGAGCATTAAGCCACCAACAATCTGCAGCGTTGTGGAATGACCCTTGATCAGTTGCGCGATCGCGGTGAAACCGAAGCCGGTGATGGACGCGTAGACGGCGTCAGCCAGCACAGCGCCGAGCCCGGTCATGAATCCGTGCATGGCGTCGTAGGCGAGCGTGCGCCGCACCACCAGAAGATTGACAGGACCGATCGGGATCGCCGCAATCAGACCGATGAAAAAGCCGAGAAAGATGATGACAAAATAAGCCATTCGTTGCTGGCGCTTTCCTCGTTATCGGCTCAACAAATCGAGGACGAGCCGACCGCGGACGCCGCCGGCGAGAATCTGCTCAGCAGCATCGAAGACCGCTCCGAGAGGAATAGTTCGGGTCATGGCGGCAAGTCTGCCGCGATCCAGATCGCTCGCCAATCGCGACCACGCCTTCAACCTGAGTTCCCGTGGCGCATAGACCGATTCAATCCCCAGAAGCGAAACGCCGCGAAGAATGAACGGTGCAACATTGCCCGGAAGGTCCATGCCTTGCGCAAGGCCACAGGCTGCAACGGCGCCTCCATACTTGGTGCCTGCAAGCACATTGGCGAGAGTTCTTGAACCCACGCTGTCTACCGCGCCCGCCCAGCGTTCCTTCGCCAGAGGCTTCGAGTCACCGGACAGTTCCGTCCGCGGAATGATGTCGCGAGCACCAAGTTGCCTTAGGTAAGCCTCCTCTTCCGTCCGTCCTGTCGACGCAATCACGCGGTATCCAAGTTTCGCGAGCAGGGCTATCGCGACGGACCCCACACCGCCAGCCGCGCCCGTCACCAGAATGGGCCCGCTTTCCGGCATAATCCCGGCATCCTCCAACGCAAGAACGGACAACATCGCTGTATAGCCTGCCGTGCCGACAGCCATGGCTTCGGCCGGTGTGAACGCCGATGGCAGGCGAACAATCCATTCACTTCGCACGCGTGCCTTCTGCGCATGGCCGCCGAAGTGTGTCTCGCTCAATCCAAAGCCGTTGATCAAAACCTTGTCACCGGGTTTGAACTCAGGTGTTTGGGATTGTTCGATAACGCCGGCCAGATCGATGCCAGGGATCATCGGAAAGCGTCGCACGACCGGGGCACGGCCGGTGATCGCAAGTCCATCCTTGTAGTTCACGGTCGAGTGAGAGACCGCAACCGTGACATCGCCATCCATCAAGTCATCTAGTGTAAGCTCAACCAACTGCGCCGCAGGCTGAGTGTCCTGACGAACAAGGATGGCTTGGAAGCGGTCGGTCATCTGGCACTTTCAGGTGAGGAGTGCTGCCACCAACGCGGCCGGAAGCGAGGCGCGAAAACCACAGGAAAACCATAAACGCGTCAAGAGACACTCTGGGCTCGGATTCGAGCCGGTCCGGTACTCGACAGCAGGGAACTCTCAAGCCACGCTTTTATTAAGATTCGTGGAGCAAGATGACCTAGCAAAGAGGACGTTGTGCACGAGTGTAGCATGACTGAGATTGAATTGCGTATGCGCGGTTACCGGCTGCTGACCGCCGAAATCCTCTACCACATGCCGGACCATCCGGAGCTGCTGCAGAGCTTTCTGTGGCAGGAGTTCGATTTGGCGCCGCGCTTCCCCGTGCTGAACAAATTTCTGCACTTCTGGGAAGAAAACATCGAAGGCCGCCTTCATGCTGTGCGGGTGGCCGCGCGTGGGCTCATCGCACCGACCGAATTGAAGATGGCCGGCGGCGAATTCACGCTGAACTAGGCTCAAGCGTCTCCACGAAGCGCACGGGCGCGCCCTGCCCTGAAGTCAGGAGCGCTCCATCGCGCATGATTGTCTGGCCACGGATAATCGTTGCGATTGGCCAGCCGGTAGTCGTCACGCCGTCGAACGGCGTCCAGCCGCATTTCGATGCGATCCAGTTGTTCGCGATCGTGCGTCTGGCATTCATATCAACAATCGTGAAATCGGCATCGTAACCGCTGGCGATCCGGCCTTTGCCGGCAATGCCAAAGATGCGCGCGGCGCCGGCGCTGGTGAGATCGACAAACCGCTCCAGCGACAGGCGGCCCGCGTTCACGTGATCGAGCAGGATCGTAACGAGCGTTTGCACGCCGGGCATACCCGACGGCGTCTCAGGGTAGGTTCTCTCTTTCTCTTCGCGGGTGTGCGGCGCGTGATCGGAGCCGATCACGTCGATAAGGCCTTCGTTCACGGCGCGCCAGAGCGCCTCGCGATGCCGCGCTTCGCGGATGGGCGGATTCATCTGCGCATAGGTGCCGAGGCGCTCGTAGCACTCCGGCGCGGCCAAGGTGAGATGCTGGGGCGTGGTTTCGACCGTTGCAAAATCCCGTGCATCGGCGAGCAGGGGGAGTTCTTCTTCCGTGGTGACATGCAGCACATGCAGCCGCCGGCCAGCCAGACGCGCGAGGCGCAACACGCGTTCTGTGGAGAGCCGCGCGGTCTCCACATCGCGCCAGAATGGGTGCGTGCGAGGGTCGCCCGCGACGGCGAGAGATTTTCGCTCGCGCAGGCGAGCCTCGTCTTCTGAGTGCACGGCCATACGTCGCCGGCCTGCCTTCAGCGCGCCGAGAATGTCATCCTCGTGATTGAGCAGCAGCGATCCGGTCGAGGAGCCGAGGAACGCCTTCACGCCCGCCACGCCCGGCATCTGCTCCAGTGTGCCGAGCGCGCCCACATTCTCTGGCGTGGCGCCCGCATAGAACGCGTAGTCGCAATGCATGCGGCCTTTGGCGCGGGCGAATTTGTCCTCCAGCGCCAGCCGCGTCGTGGTCGGCGGATTGGTGTTCGGCATCTCGAACACGGCCGTCACACCCCCCAGCACAGCGGCGCGGCTGCCGCTCTCCAGGTCTTCCTTGTGCTCGTTGCCGGGCTCGCGGAAATGCACTTGGGTGTCGATCACGCCGGGCAGCACGTGCAGACCCTTAGCCTCACATACTTTTGCAGTATTTGCTGTGGCCAGCGAGCCAATTGCCGCGATGCGGCCGCCGATCACGCCAATATCGGCTTCACCGATGCCGTTCGGGGTGACGCAGGTGCCGCCACGGATGAGGAGATCGAAGCTGCCGCTCATGCCGCCTCTAATGCTTCGATGACGGGCAGATCTGTACGACCGCCCTCAATGTGCGCGCGGTGCCACAGCGCGTAAAACAGGAGCTGCCAACGGGCGACTCCGGCGCGCTTATCGTTCGGCATGGACTTGAACAACCTTTCCACCGCTTCCGGATAGCACAGCTGTGCCGCGCCGGGCGAGCGCGCAACCAATGGCGCGAGCTGCTCCGATTTCTGCGCGATCCATTCGGCGACCGGCACGGTGAAACCGCGCTTGGGCTCAAAGGAGTTCGATTCAGGCAATGCGCGCGCCAGCCATTTGCGCAAGAGATATTTGCCGAGACCGCGATGCACCTTCAGCCGGTCTGGCAGCCGGAAGGCGAAATTCGCCACCACCGGATCGAGGAAGGGTGTGCGGCCTTCCACGCTGTGCGCCATCAGGCAACGATCCAGCTTGATCAGCAGATCGTGCGGCAGCCAATCGGCGCAGTCAGTCGCCTGCGCAATCTGCAGTTTGGTGCGTCCGCCGACGACCGCCTCGGCTTCGGCAATCGCGATACCATCCCGCCAGGAACCATTCTCTTCGCGCAGCAGGCCGAGGCCATCAAGAATTCCCTTCCGGCGCATCGGGCGTCCGCCGAGCAACCACGGCCGCATGGCCGAACGGTACCGGCCATAGCCTCCGAACAGTTCGTCGCCGCCTTCCCCACACAGCACCACTTTCACTTCGCGCCGCGCCGCCTGGGCGAGCATGTAGGTCGGGACAATGGCATAGTCCGCCGCAGGGTCATTCATAGCCGCGACCATCGCCGGCAGTTCACCCCAGAAATCCTCTGCCCTCACTTCTATTTCGATGTGCTCGGCGCCCGCCGCTTTCGCGACCGTGCGTGCGTGTGCCCGCTCATCGTGCACGCCGGTTCCGGGAAACCCAGCCGTAAAGGCGCGCACCGGACGCTCGCTAAGCCGCATCATGCATGCCAGCAGCGCGGACGAATCGATGCCACCGGAAAGAAACATGCCGTACGGTACGTCGGAGCGCTGATGGACCATAACGCTGTCGAGCAGTACACGCTCCAGAGCAAGGATGGCCTGCTCCTCACTCATCTCAACAGGAGAGCCGTCCGGCAGCGCCGCCTTGTGGATGCGTGCGTGCACGCCACCGTCGCGAATCCCGAGCGTCTCCCCCGGAAGGACGCGCTTAACTCCATCGAAGATGGTTTGTGCGCCCGTTGTGAATTGGAGTTGCAGCAGTTCGTTCGCCTTCTGCGGTGCCACCTTCGGCGCAACGAGACGGGCGCGGATGAACGCCTGCGGCTCAGAGGCAAAGGCGAAGCCAAACCGACCTTCCGCGTAGTACAGCGGCTTGATGCCGAAGGGGTCCCGCGACAGGTAAAGTGCCGGCGCCTTCGGATCATCGAGCGCAATGCCATACATGCCGCGCAGACGCTTGCCAAAATGCGCGCCGTCGCGCGCGTGGGTGTACAGCGGCAGCTCGCAATCGGAATTGGTGGCAAAGTTGTAACCGTGTGCGTCCTGCTTCAGCTCGACATAGTTGTATATCTCGCCGTTCGCGACGATCGCGGTTTCACCGGGGCCAAACAATGGCTGATCGCCAGTCGCAAGATCGATGATTGCCAGCCGCTTCTGTCCCAGCGCGACATTCCCGGCGGTGTATCTCCCCTCGCCGTCCGGCCCGCGATGCGAAAGCGCATTCAGCATCGCATTCAGTGCCGTTTGCACCGGCGGCGACCCATCCACACTCATCAAGCCGGCGATGCCGCACATCAGGAACGCTTCCTTGGCCGGACCTGCTCAAACACGCGGATGTATTCCCCAACTACGGTTTCTTCGGAGAATTCCAATGCGACGCGCTCTCGTCCCTTCGCCACAAGCTTCGCGGCCAAGCCCTTGTCGGAGAGCACAGTACGAATGCCAGCCGCCAGCGCCTCAGCATCGTCAACCGGCACAAGGATGGCATCTTCGTCGTTGCGCGCGAGCCACGCGGGGCCGGTGCTCGCGGCCGCTACCAGCGGCGCGCCGTAAGCCCAGGCCTCGACCACAACATTGCCGAACGGTTCTTCGCGCGAGGGGAATACACAAACATCGGCCGCCTTCAGCAGTGCTCCACGATCGGTGCGCCAGCCGAGGAATTTGACGCGCTGACTGAGACCAAGGTCCCGCGCCACGCTCTTCAACTTGCGTTCATCCGGCCCCTCCCCTGCAATCCACA
>JADMIO010361598.1_pt1 | contig 40455 bp, 28 predicted proteins | sample 8958161 | NCBI WGS metagenome assembly JADMIO01 (sample SAMN16585339, study PRJNA669376) | soil metagenome | isolation source: Crop rotation soil | place: USA: Cullars Rotation, Alabama | collected 2011
GCCGCGACTTCAAGTCACGTGAATTCCAAGCTTCGGATCCCACTGTGCTGGAAAGCAGACAATGGGAAGTCTTATGGCACGGCCCAATACGCAGCCGGCAGCTCACTAAGCATTCCCAGCTATACATTCAGCAGCAATGGCAGCTACCCACTTGTAGCAAGGGCCGTAAACCTGGCGGAAGGCGGGACCTGCACTACGCTTTCGTCGCCTGCTACGCTCACCGTCTCCAATAATCCCCTTGCCCTGCAGATACTCAGCCTTACAGCAGGTAATACAGCCAGCGGCGTTTCGCTTGCCTGGACCGCCGCTGACGATAAAAACATCCGCAGCTACACCGTAGAGCGGGGCACAGATGGAATATCGTTTCTGAAGGCGGGGGAAGTACATGCTTTAGGCAATGGCAGCAATGTAAATACTTATCACTTCCAGGATAAGCAGGCCGTTGGAACCGTGTGGTACCGGCTACAGGCTATAGCCTATAACGGTGCTGCTACTTACAGCCCCGTAGTAATGTTGCGGTCATCGATAGCCGGAAATAGTGTTTCGATATCGCCCGTTCCTTTTAAAGAGGCTATGACTATTTCGCTGGAGACTGCACAACCTACTGATGTAACGCTACGTTTAAAAGACATTACCGGCCGTGTAGCTAGCGAGCGAACCTATACACTGCCGAGTGGCAGCCACAGCATCCTGTTTGATAATATTGGCTCAATCAGCCCAGGGGTTTACTTCTTTGAAGTAAGAGAGAATGGGAAGGTTACATGGATACAGCGTGTGCAGAAGAGCTAGTGTGTGTTCATTTGTGATTGGTCTCCCGCAGAAGCCGCAGATGGGCGCAGAAGCATATTTGGATGTGGTGGTGACGCATAGAACCTGTCTGCAACTGTGGTGCTATCTAAAGAGTAACTTTAATATACACGACTAAGTTGAATGTAACAGCCCTGCCATTGCGGGGCTGTTACGTTTTAATATATAGTGAGTGATATGCTTTTGTGATGTGATGCTGTGATATATCCCTGTGATGTTTTGTCGCCCCCAGCGGTCAGGGCCGTTGTATTCTGGCAAATTGTCTCGCACAGAACACACGGAAGCACACAGAAGCCATTTATCAATTATGATTCATGAATTATGATTCATGGTCGGGTGTGGCAGGAATTTCACGGAACCCGTCTACGACGTCGGGTATTACATCCTAAAAGTTCGCCTTAATAAAAAATCAGTAGAATGCAACAGCACTACGCCGGCGGGGGAGAGATGCTCCCGCTTTGTACTAGTGTGATAATAAGAGCGCGCAAAAAAAGGATTGGACGCCGGCCTACTATCCATTTTCGTCTTAGCGGGCAAACAGCTTCGCATTTTTTTCAATGCTTTCTTCGGCGGTCTTTGACAGCTTATACTTTATGACTCTGCCCTGATCGTCTACCACCTTAAAATCTGTGGGCGCAGGACGGCCCCGCATTGTGTCGGCTGCCTTCCGGTAGGTCTCTATCGCTACCCTATAATGACTGTAAGCAATGGCGTATGCCTGCGAGTCGCCGTGGGCGCTAATAGTGTCTACCCGTATTGACTTCACCATTTCTTTGGCGATATGTGAATATTCAATGAAGGTGACCGATGAAACATAATGCCGCTCTGGGTTGCTATGACAACTGCTTAAGAAAAGAAGAATGGGCATCAGCTTTTTCATGGATTCTTCTTTCGTGTTAAGGTTGTGATACGTAGTATGGCAAACTGGCAGTTGCTAGTAATGTATGGCCTATCTCAATAATAATATGCCATCGACGAACGCCTAACCTAAAGATAATCTACGACGATTGTCGGAACTGTCCGGTACTAAAACCTGATCTATCAGATCATGGGTCAATACTTTCTCGACTGGTCATCTACTATCTAGACATAATGGGACCATCTCGTAGCAAGAGATAAACGCCTTGCTGAAGGTATTCAAGATTCAAAAGTCTAATGATTACAGCTATTGCCTAATAATAGCCAGCAGCAGAAACGACTTGAAATTATACCAGCCCAGTTTGTGTTACTCAGTTACGATGACCGTTTTCCCTATAAATACGTTCGACTTATAGTAAGAGATTGTATCATTTTTGGCGTAAGCACTATCAAAACAATTATTGTTGTTATAACCGCTTGCCTTACAAAAGTGTGCAATTGCAGCATCCACTTCTGCTTGTCTTCCTGATTTTGTAATGTGCAGATTGTTAAACATGGTAATACCCAGCACTAACAAGGAGATGCATATTACTACTGTTGTAAAGAATCCATTGCGGCCGACCATGCTTTAGTTGTTCAGGATATAGTTGTTTAAAGTTAAGGCATACGCGAGTTGATTATTGAAAAAGTATAAGGACAATGCGACCTGCTGCACTTAGATATGGGACAACCAGAACAATGAGGGCTCTCATCTCAAATTCCTCCTTCGATGTTCCTGTAATCATAGGCTTAGCCAGGAAGATTGCTTCTACACGGTTGGTGTGAGATTCCGGATCTTCACTACGCTTCGCAAAGCCTACGCTTCACTACGTCCGGAATGACGCGGGTTATTGCACTTTGCGTTCGAGCATCCATATCATTAAGATTTGGGCATGGGCATACAATTAGGCTTTCATCAACCATTGGCCTTTGTACCTTGACTGCCTTTGCAAAAGGCGTCTATTTAAGCTTCCAGGTGTACCTACGGGACACCTGGAAGAACGAAGACGAACGCTTACCTAAAGATCATCTCAGAAAAAAGCTGGCCCCGATGCCGGAACTGTGCGGCACTAAAAACACATCTATGAGATCATGGCCATCACTTTCGCGACTGACCGTCCATTTTCTACACCTACTGAACATATCACAGTAGGACGATTGAGATTGCATGCATACCTATCCGAGTGAGTTCCAGCCTAGTAATAGTACTGAGCCGCGGGCCGCATAACTCAAATTAAAAAACAGCATCAACGCTTGCATCATAACAAATAGGATATTAATATTACATCACAATCCAGAAGATTGTCAGGGATAATCTTATATATGAATATATTATTCGGCTCCCTACTGTGCTATTACTACTTGGTTTCAGCTGCCACTGACAGCACCTGTCAATTCCCCCTGAGGCTACTACTGTTATAAATCCATGCTGCCTTGCTTAATGAAAAGCAAGTGTTGAAATTCCTATCGGCTACTATCTGGTGATAAGTGTGCTTAGCTAAGCAATTATTGTTCTCGCATTCTATCTGGAAGCAAAATGCTATGAAAGCACACCTTATTCGTCTAAATGAACCTATTACACCAATTCTTTGGCTGGTCCCGAAGCGCGCGCCTCCTAAATGCTATATAAAACATAAGAACAGCAATCCAATAATTGCTGAGTCATTTTAATCTATTCTCTAAAATATACACACTATGACAAATTCTTTTCTACCCAGCCCGGGTATAATAACAACATTCATTCAAAGGAGATGGCAACAGGTCTTAACCCTATTAAGCCTGATAATGATCATTTCCGGGAGTGCCATTGCGCAGCAAACACTTTACGCCATAAGCGGATCCGGTACCGGAAGTGGTGGCGGAACAGGTGCTTCGTCCGGCGCACCATCAATACTCTATAAAATCAGCCCTACAACGGGTGCGCTCCTGTCAACAGTAGGTGCCACAGGATATAGCCATATCTCGGGCATATCTATTCATCCAACTACCGGTGTGATGTATGGCTGGGTCAACGCTGCGGGCTTCACCAGCTTCCTCGTAACAATTAATCTTAGTACAGGAGCAGCGACACCAGTCGGAGGCAGTACAAACGCCTTCCATGGTTCTGATCTTACTTTTAGTCCTTCCGGCACGCTGTACGTTTGGGCAGAGCCGCAAACTGATGATCTGTATACGGTAAATACAACAACCGGGGCTGCAACAATCGTTGGTAATTGCGGCTGTGGTACTTCTGAAACAGGATTAGCCTATACACCCGGCGGGCAGCTTTATATGAAAGGCAGGAATTTTAGTACTAGTGTGACTAGCATCAACCTGGTTAACCCCGCTAATGGGCAGATAATTTCCTCGGCTACTTATACAGGCACCCTTCATAGCATGCTTACTTCCAACGTCAGTAATGTATTGTATACCGGTACCAGGGGCACTGGTGGATTAGGCTTTACCTTAAAGACCATCAATCCCTCAACGGGAGCTATCACACCCATAGGAACAGATGCTGCACTGAACTATATATCCGCGCTTGCCTTTACGCCGTGCACACCTTCTTCAATTATCGGTTGTCCGGGGCCTATTGCAGCCAACACTGATGCTGGTTCGTGCAATGCTGTAGTAGCTTATAATGTAAGTGCTGCGGGCAGCCCTACGCCAACCGTCACTTATTCATTTAGCGGCGCTACCACAACAAGCGGAACAGGTACCGGTTCTGGGTCTACCTTCAATAAAGGGGTGACAAACGTGACCATAACCGCTGCTAATGGCTGCTCGACCCCTGCTACCTGCAGCTTTACGGTTACGGTAAAAGATATGGAGTTCCCGGTTCTTGTAGGCATGCCTGTCAGCCAGACGATCCCCAATGACCCGGGAGTTTGCGGTGCCGTTTATAGCTATACCGAGCCAACGTACACTGATAACTGCCCCACTTGCGGACCAGCCACCATTTCAGGTTTCACATCGATCGGAGTATTTGGCGGGCATACCTACTTCAGGTCTAATGCGGTGGGGACTTACTCCACAATGAATGCTGCCGCTATTGCCGCGGGAGGCCACCTTGCTACTGTGACCAGCCCCGGAGAAGACAACTTCCTTTCCGCGAATGTAACTGGCAGGGGATGGATAGCCCTTACAGATGCAGCATCAGAAGGTACATTTGTATGGAGCAATGGCGAAACAGGCACCTATAGAAACTGGTGTACAAATGAACCTAATAGCGCAGGAGATGAAGACAATACAGTTCTAAACTGGAATTCATCTTCAACCGGCTGCTGGAACGACTGGAATGGTTCAAACCAGGCATTCGGCATCATAGAATTTGATTGCAAGCCGGTGCAAACAGGCGGACCTGCCAATGGTTCCGTGTTACCAATAGGCCCAACCACATTTACCTATCAGGCAACAGACGGATCAGGCAATACTACAACCGGAAACTTCACTATAACAGTTCAGGACAATGAGCTGCCGGTAATTACCTGCCCTGCCAACGCAACCATCAGTTGTGATGAAGACGCTTCAGTTGCCGCCAGAGGCTCGGCAACTGCTACTGATAATTGTAGCGCGCAGGTTACAAAATCAGAGTCAAGCACCCAAGTGACTGATCCTAATGATTGCGGACATTATAACTACACCATTACAAGGGTGTGGTCTGCAGAGGATCCAAGCCATAATACAACCACATGCACTCAAACTATTACTGTGCACGACGTAACTGCACCAACAGCTACCTGTAAATCAGCTACTGTAACACTGCAAAATGGCAGCGCTTCAATCACTGCGAACGACGTCAATGACAATAGTTCTGATAATTGCAGTCCGCTCATCATGACCGTATCCCAAAGCACATTCAGCTGTGACGATGCAGGAAAGGATGTTCCGGTTATACTTACCGTTAAGGATGTATGTGGAAATACTTCTACCTGTAGTACTACGGTACATGTAAATGGAATCGTTCCAACCTGCAACATAACCGTGACGCCATCGAACAATACCAATACTGGCGGCGTTCCAACCAATATTTACATAGGTTATGGACCACAAAGCGCTACTATAAATTCCAATGCTACCGGTACGGTTACTTATTCATGGACACCTACAGCTAAGCTAAGCTGTTCGAACTGTGCAAATCCTGTGTTCTCACCGGGCACTACTCCAGGAAGCTACCATTACAGGCTAATCGTTACCAGTGCAAACGGATGCATGGATACGTGTTACGTTATATTCTGTGTAAAGGACGTAAGAGTACAAGGACCTGGCAATAATGACAAGGTATTTATATGCCATGTACCTGGCGGAAACCTGAATAATGCCAATACTCTTTCGATCAGCACCAATGCCGTCGCTTCGCACCTCGCCAATCATGCAGGTGACCAGCTGGGACAGTGCGGCCAAACCTGTGGAAATGTATATGCCCGTGGTATGACGCCAGTAATCAGTACAGGGGACATCAAGGTTTATCCAAATCCAAATCATGGATCGTTTACCATAGAGCTACCTTACCTGGATGGCAGAGCCGAAATACTGGTGACTGATGTACAAGGCAAGGTGATAACCAGGAAGACTATTACTGAAGATGACCCTATGAAGGTGAATATGCAACTCGGCGCCGTAGTATCCGGTATGTATTTCGTACAGGTACGGAACGGTGAGCAGATCTTCCGCACGAAGCTGGTCATAGAATAACAATAAGTCAGGACTTAAGAATGAAGGGCCGCCCACATGGGTGGTCCTTTTTTTTGCCGGGATAAAAAGCACGCATACAAAAGAAGCAGTTGCTATAACAACACAATATTCTCTATATCTATTTGAAATGGCTAACGTAGCTACCATGGGCATTTATACTTCTAACCGCCAGCGGCGTTTAAAATGTCAGGGGGCAGTTTATTTACTATTTTAGCCGTCCCCTACCCACACCCCTACATAAGCATCCACGCTATCCACAGCTATCAGTCAGAAGTAGAAAGAATCGGAAGTTGCCTACGATGTTGGCTATTCCGATGTCAGCAGCTTTTCAGAGGCGTTGAAAAAACATTTTGGCTATCTGCCACGATCACTAAAGAACGTACATCAGTATGAACGTGATGCCGCACCCGCAGTTTGGAAGGCAGAAGCTGAGTAAATAGGGTGCCGCCGGGCGATGAGCTGGGTGCACAGGATCAATCGCCGGTTGAGTTGAAACACCCGTCGTGGCGCATGTCCCACGGTCAAGTATCTCTCGACTCCCTAAATCACTCTCCTAAGGAATAGTGTTCCATATTTCTTTTATTTGAAAGCACTAAAGCATGCGGCGGGAATCCCGAAAACCCTGAAAACCCTTAGCTATTATTAACTGCAACTGAATACTATACTATGAAGAGTCTCTAGCTTTAGCAAGGGGTCTTTTCTTTCGACTTTCTTCGGTACCTATTGATTTGACAGCTCTTAATGCGTAGAGTTTTTCACGCCCTTTTGGTGTTATCGAAATATAGTTTATACCGGATTCAGGATAAAGTGTGATATAGCCCAACATTTGGAATTGAAACTTAAGAGTGATAATAGACTCAGAATTGGTCGTAATTGAAATATTCTGTTCTACAGGCGTTTTGCGTCTTTTCAAGATTATCTCGCGAAAGACTAAGTTGAGTAGGTTTTTCAAATAGTTCTCACGTGTCGGTTGCAGCATTCTAGGAAGTATATGATACGCAACTTCATCCCAAGTCATCGCTAGCGTTTCAACGCATTTCTTCTGTTTTTGCAAAGGGCCTTCTGTTACTTCAAATGATATTGCAACCCTTTCGTCTCCCTGGGCTAGATCCTCAATCTGAATATTGTCAAACTTAGCTGTTTCGGACAATTGTTTTTCAAGGGCTTCGACCTTTTTATATAGTTGTAGTACTTCTTTTTCTGAAATTGCTTCTATTGCATCAGCCCTAATCCAACCAACTCTAGGATAGTTTTTCTTTGCCTGACTAATACTTCGGCTCACAACAGCACCAAGCTCTTGTGGGGTTGCCCAAAATTTGCAGAGCTTTTTTGAGACTAAATTCCTAAAGTCATCGACTTGTGCCCTGCGCTTAGCAGATTGTTCTGTATCCTTTACAAGGATACTTTCAGGCTTTTTAATAAACCCAATAGTTGGAATCCCTTTTTCAATTGCATATTCATATTCCTTCTGGGTGTAACTTTTGTTATTGTCATCGATGGAACCATATCTACCTCCTACTATAACGATATAATAGTCCGATTCTTCAATTAGTTTTTTGATAAAGTCCCATTGTGATTCATCCGCAGCTGGGAAGTACTCCATGCACATGGTATACAATCAAGTTCTAGAAGGGCTTAAATTACTTCATTGCGTTCCTCGATTAAATCTTGATAAGTTGAACTCACGAATACTTGATAGCGTTTCTCCATAATATTTCGGGTTAGGATGCTTTCTTGCGCAACGAATATAAATCATCAGCTTAGACGCTATGCCATTGATAGACCGTTTAATTTACCGAGAGTATTAAACCATCAGTACTGGCCGGGAATCATGCTGGAGATTGCTCGTTATACTCAGATTACCCGCCTAATGCCTACCGTTAAGCGGTGCCATGGATTGAAACTCGACTCATCATATCTCATAGCATTGTTGTTCCGGGTCTTCCAAAGGGAGACCCGAAACTTCTTATGAACGCCATTTTTAATGGCCTTCTGTGCTAAAAAGCTTAATGACTAAAGCAACAGCCGTATTGCAATAAATAGCCTAGCTTCTGTATCTTGAATGCCTTTGCAAAAGGCGTCTATTAAAAGTTCCAGGTGTCCCTGAGGAACACATGGAACAACGGGCGGGCGGAGTTTTTGTTTGAGTTGTACGAGAAGTATACGGCAGGGTTGTTTGCGGACCCAAGCAAAGCCAAGGGTAAAAGCAGAATAATAAAATGAAAATTATAGATATTGATGTAAAGTTAAAACCATTGTATGCAAATCTCAAAAGACTGCATATAGGGAAGTATTTGAATACCCGCGAATTTGAATTGTTTGTTTTGGAGCGGAGTTGGGACACCGCTTGGGTAGGCTGTAGAAATCGTGTCGATCAGCACAAAAGAATCTTTGGAGTCATATCTATTGATGAGGATGAACGGGAAGAGTCATTTTGCCTATTTTCTGCATATTGTATTTCATCTCTGGCATAAAGCCAGCACATTTGACTCGATGTATTTCGGCAATGTAGTATTTCCTGTATTGGCAAGGTTTGTACGATGGAGCAAAGAAATAGTAAATCTTAAAGGAGTATATAAATGTCTTCTTGCACTAGGCGTGCCATCTGAGCAGATAGAACGTTCTTCTACAGATGCAGAGAAAATCCAAAAGACGAAAGTGAAGAAAATTGGCGTTCAAATTGCTAAAGCGGTTCCAACTGTCGCGGTCACCAACAAAAAGGTATTTATTGTACATGGCCATAATAAGATTATTCTGTTAGAGCTGGGTAACGTGCTATCCAAGGCTGGCCTCAGCCCAATAGTCTTGCACGAACAGATAAACAGCGGCCAAACGACTATCGAAAAGTTTGAAAAGAATGCAGATGTTGGCGCAGCAATTGTCTTATTGACCGCTGATGATAAGGGTAAGTCAAACACAGATAAGAAACTTATGTCTCGCGCGCGACAGAATGTCCTCCTAGAGCTTGGCTATTTTATTGGCAAGCTTGGCCGTGAAAAGGTAATACCGCTATATGAGGAAGGCGTCGAGTTACCGAGTGATTTTGAGGGAGTGGTATATGAATTACTTGATTCTGGAGGAAGGTGGAAGTTTAATGTATTAAAAGAACTGAGGGCTATGGGCTATGATGTGGATGCGAATAGCATTTTGTAGCTATACCATCCATATGGGCGTATCGGCACTAGAGAGGAAGTAGGAGATAAGAATAATGGGCAAATGATTTCTTCAAAGAATTGACGTTAGAAATGGATAATAATCATAAAGAGGCGATTCTACAACGAATTCAAATATTAGGAATTGAAGCCGCAACTACCTACTTTGACCTTAGCAAATAGCTAATTCAACAACTCGAAATAGGCCCGGATGATTTGAGATTTTCAATGACTATTCGGCAAGATGACCCAAGTTAAGCTTAGTGCAAAATTGGCGTCCGTCCAGGCTCGGACTAGGCCCCAGCGGTTGCACGTCGCCCTTGCGTTTAAAACTAAAGGTAAAATCTAAAGGTCACGGCACACAGAGCAGAAAGGGAGTACCTTTCGTCCGAAATATTACTTTTAAGTTTCTAACGCCAGCGCAGCAGATGACAACCAAAACTACCAACCTCATTTATTGGATATCTACAATTCTGTTTGCCGGGTTAATGATATTTTCCGCTGTAGGTGGTATTCAGCCTTCGCAACCGGCTATAGAATTGATGCATAAAGGCCTTGGCTACCCTGTGTATTTTATACAATTCATTAGTGTTGCAAAATTAATTGGAGCATTAGTCATCCTTATCCCTGGCGTTAACCGCAGCTTAAAAGAATGGGCTTACGCTGGTTTGTTCTTCGACCTGCTCGGTGCCATTTATTCCGGCATCGCATCGTCTGGCAAGTTTGACCCAGCGATGCTTGGGCTGTTAATATGGGTATTGCCCGGTATCGTTTCTTATTACTATTGGCACAGGAAGCTGAAAGAGGAAATCAATTCCGCAGCTACTTTTGCAAACCTGCGCTGATCGAATCAAGGTTACAGCGGGATTTAGTAAATCATGGACTTTGAAAACCCGGCTTCTACAAAACGCTTTACCACATGTAGTCTGCCAAATCCCAATTGAGCGTAGTGCTGCATTATAGCTCGTTTGTAAACGTAGTCAACTCGACACTATAACGGCATTGTACAAAATGGAATGGAGTTATTTATCTTAACCAAGGTGCATTAGAACCGGAACTCATTACATTTGCAAATAATGTTTAGGCTTGCTGTTTCGACGAAACATATTGACGGCAGTCAATGGAATCACTTATCCAATAGCAGCATGGTGTTGACTGTTCTGGTTCTGGTATTCATTGTATTAATAATCGGTGCTATTTTGTCTGTGGCCCGAATCAGGGAATAGCCGACGTTGCGATTCCACGGCTTCCCTCCGCATTCGCATTGCCGCCACGGAACGGTAGCATACGGGCGGGGACGGCGCGTCCCTGATGCATAGTAAAATATTTCGGATACTATCGCCGAGACCACCCACCGGCTCCTGATAAAGTGGCTGCTTAAAACAATGACACCCTCTGTGAATGTAATATTTTATCATACGAGGCTTTTTGAACTACCATCATTGCGGCGGACCTCAAATTTCACATAATTATTGTTATTTGTTTTTATCCCTGGCAGGATTTTAACTGTTTGATATTAAATGACAAACATCAAATCAAGCCCCATGAAAAACAAAGCACTAATATTTGCCGGAGTCGCCCTTTTACTGGGACTCACCTTCAATAGCTGTAAAAAAGATGACGATAGTTCGAGTTCCGGCACTGCACAGATGTCGGTGCGCCTTACAGACGCTCCAGCCAACTACGATGCCGTGTGGATAGATATTCAGCAGGTACAAATCATTTCCAATGCTGGTACCACCACCGTAACTCCCTCAAGGCCGGGGCGCTATAATCTGCTGGCGTTACGCAATGGTATAGATACCCTGCTCCTGAGCAGCCCTGTGCCCGCTGGTACTGTTTCGCAGATACGGCTCGTATTAGGATCTGATAACAGTGTAGTAGTCGGTGGACAATCCTATGCGCTTAATACTCCATCTGCCCAGGAAAGCGGTCTTAAACTCAACCTCCACGAGACATTAAATGCAGGTGGCTCGTACACCTTCTGGCTTGATTTCGACGCCGGCAAGTCCATTGTAGAATCAGGCAACGGACAGTATAAGCTAAAACCAGTAATACGGGCTTATACGGCGGCTACGAATGGCCGTATCACCGGCTATGTGTTGCCGCTTGCAGCGCTTACTACGGTCTATGCCATCAATGGCACCGATACCTTTAGCGCCATCCCGTCCCTCAACGGCTATTATCAGATCACAGGCCTGCCCGCCGGATCCTACAAGGTTTATTACGATGCCAGCGCAGCAGGCTATAGCGACGTTACGGTAAACAATGTACAGGTAAGCTTTGGCGTCACCGTCGACCTTGGCGTACAAACTATGTTGCCTTAGGATAAAGAGTATGAGTCAACTAATTTAAAAAGAGGCGCTGAATGGCGCCTCTTTTATTGTCGGTATTAATTCCTATGGCACCAAAGCGCAGCTGAGTTACAGCTACTTATTGTTTGGCCGAAGCTCCCTGTCATGTTCTTAAATTGTCCTAACCAATTCTCACTAAAAACGTCCCTAGGCTTTTTTCTTTGTGCAACTGAGGTAGTAGCAATCCCGAAAGGCCATGAGAACGCCGAAGGATTCCGGCATTTCACCGAATACTATTGATTTCAGCCACCAGTTAACCATCCATTAGCATTAGAAGACGTTAATCATAGGGAAATTCACATAAATCATTCAAAAACAATTCCGTATGAGCAAAAGAATCTTACTTGTTCTTGCACTGGGCAGTGTGAGCATAATGGCAGGGGCGCAGGGCGTTGAGCACATGCAGGCGGGAAAGCCGGGCATGTACCCACAGCAATTGGAATTTAAAGCGGCAGACCGGCCGGCTTTCGTGAAAGGCGAGGTGGTCCTGCCGACAAGCACAGGACTTAAGCGATCATCGGAAGTTGTGCTAAAACATTCGGAAACGGACATGCTGGGTCAGGAACACTTTCGATACCAGCAGACCATTCAAGGTATACCTGTAGAGGGCGCTACCTATGTAGTACATGTAGCTAATGGCCGCATTAATAGTGAGAATGGCATCTTTATCGCCGAGCCCCCTGCCGGCCTTGGTGCTACACCTTCTATCACGGAAAGCAGTGCGCTCCAGGCGGCGATGCAGGCATTCGGCGCTAAGGTGTATAAGTGGCTGCTGCCTGATGAAGAAGCATTCATTAAGAAGGAAAGCGGTGATCCGGCTGCAACCTTTCTTCCAAAAGCAGCGCTTGTCTATTATTCAGGCGAAGAATCGGTAGACGCGTCCGCGCTCAGGCTTGCTTACAAGCTTGATATCTATGCACAGGAGCCGCTCGCCCGCCGCATATATTTCATAGATGCTGAAAACGGGAAGGTATTGGGCCAGCGCGAAGTATTGCACTCACTGGACGCCACAGGTACCGCACAAACCGCATACAGCGGCAGCCAGCCTATCACTACAGATAGCTACAATGGCAGTTACCGGCTGCGTGAGGCTGCCCGTGGCCTGGGCATCCAGACGTTTAACCTGAATAAGGGAACGACTTATAGCTCTGCAACGGACTTTACGGATGCTGACAATGCCTGGAATAATGTAAATGCAAATCTTGACCAGTATGCTGCCGACGCGCACTGGGGTGCAGAGATGACCTACGATTACTACAAGAATACCTTCAACCGGAACAGCATCAATAATGCCGGGTTTGCCATTAAAAGCTACGTGCACTACAGCACTAACTACTTTAACGCTTTTTGGGATGGTAGTCGCATGACCTACGGCGATGGCAACAGCTCAGACAATTATAAGCCACTTACTGCACTCGATGTGTGTGGCCACGAGATCACACACGGCCTTACCTCTTATACGGCTAACCTCAACTATAGCGGCGAGAGCGGAGCGCTCAACGAAGGCTTTAGCGATGTATTTGGTACCACTATTGAATTCTATGCAAAACCCACCTCTGGCAACTGGCTGATAGGCGAGGCGTTCTCAACCATCCGCTCCATGAGCAACCCAAATGCGTACGGTCAGCCGGATACTTATCATGGCGTGAACTGGGCTACCGGAACTGCTGACTATGGAGGAGTACATACCAACAGCGGTGTACTTAACTATTGGTACTACCTGCTGACACAGGGCGGCAGCGGCACTAATGATAACGGCTACACTTACACCGTATCAGGCATAGGCCTTACGAAGGCAGCGGCTATAGCATACCGCACACTTACCGTTTACCTCACGTCTACATCGCAGTATGCCGACGCCCGCACCTGGTCAATACAGGCAGCCACCGACCTCTATGGTGCAGGATCAAACGAAGTAACTCAGGTGACAAATGCATGGAATGCAGTAGGTGTGAATGGCAGCACATCTACCGGCACAGTCTGCTCCGATATTTACGAGTCTAATGATTCACGCTCTGCTTCTAAGACCATTGCAGTCAATTCGGACATCACCGCCAGGATAGGCAGCAGCTCAGACAAAGACTGGTTTGTATTTACTACATCAGCATCGGCGCCCAAAGTGAAAGTGACACTCGGTAATCTTCCTCACGATTATGACCTGCGCTTATACAACGCAAATGGCACACAGATTGGCATTTCCCAGAATGGAGGCACTACGGCAGAAAGCATCAGCTATAACGGAAGCAGTATTGGGGCAACCTACTATGTACAGGTATACGCATATGGAAGCAGCTACAGCACAACCTCATGTTACACGCTGCGTGCATCTACCAGCAATGTGAACCAACTGGTAGATGAATCATCCGTTGACGACAATAATAGTCTTATGAAGTCAGCAGCGGCTGAGACAACTGATGCTGTGACGGTTTATCCTAACCCTGCGAAAGAAAAGCTAACATTAAGCTTTGTTGCAGATGCAGCAGGCACACAATCAGTAACTATTACAGACATTACGGGCCGTGTGCTGTTGCAACAGTCAGTTATAGTGGCTCAGGGCAGCAATAATATCAGCCTGCCACTGAATGGATATAGCAGCGGAATGTACTTCCTGAATGTTTCAGGAAGGCAGACTACTAAATTCCAGGTAGTGGAATAAATGGTTTAGTCACCTTAACATTGAGTAAAGTCGGCCCTTACAGGGTCGACTTTTTCATTTGGTGTATATTTTCAGCTTATTGTTTCATAATTTTTATGCTGGTGCTAAGACCATCTTTTCCAATTAGCCGAAGTAAGTAAGTGCCCGCCGACAGCAGGCTAATGTCCAACGACTGGCTGCTGCCTCTGATATCTGTCACTATTAATTGTTGGCCAACCATAGATGACACAACCGCTTTGCTCGGCGGTTGCATACCTTCTATATAGATGCGATCATCAGCTGGATTAGGATAGACCTTCACGTTACTCAGTGTAGAGAGATTGCCTATGCCTAGCTTCTGTTGTTTGCAGAAATTATTATTGCTACAGCTATTATATGCAGTTACGCATACCATATAACTCCCGTTTGCAGCGTAGGTGTGGGAAACCGGCGTTGTAAATGCCGACGTTACTTTTTGCTTTTGTCCATCACCGAATGCCCATACAAGGCTATCAAGCGTAGTGGTAGTGCCGCTATAGGTGTATTGCACTGTCTTGCCTGAGGGGGTACCAGCTGTAAGGTTTGCGGTAGGAGGAATGCAAGGAGATTTAGGCGTAAACCTGTATACCGTACCATCAGCGGGCCATGAATTGAGCGAAGGAGGTAGCGTGATTCCTGAAATAGGGAAGGTAAAGCTATCGACCATGGGTGAAGACGGATTGCCACTTAGCAGATAAAGGGTGCCATAGTTGCCAAAATCAAAATCAAACAGCCTGGCATTTGCTACGATCGGGCCGGTACCATTAAAATAAAAGTAACTGGCAGGGTCGCTAACCTGGGAAGAGCCATAATGTATCTCCACGATGTTGCTCGTCTCATATACCCATACCTGCAGGTTGATAGAATCAAGCAATATCCCATACACGTAATACTCTTTGGCAAAACCTGCATTGGCTATCTCCATTTTAAAGATGCGGTTGGGTGCTGTGCCTGTCGTCGTGTAGCGGATAGGAGATAATGAAGTAATACCAGTCTCAATGCCCCGGTCAACTATATCTACGTCGCCCAATACAAAACCGTGGGCAGCACTGGTATTCACAGTATCTGTAAAGATGCTGGTATAGCCAAGCATGAGGTTGAACTGGTTTATTGCTATGTTTCCATTTACCGTCCATGTAAATGGCATAGGTGCGACAAGTTTCTCATCATCCCATATCAATGCACCATTTAGAGATGTAGCGCCTGTAAGCGGAACATAAGGCGTCGTCGTATCCTTAAATGTATAGGTGAATTGTGCAGACGCGTTGAATATACTGACGAGCGCCAGCAGAGAAAAGAATATCTTCTTTATCATTAGGTTTTGTATTAAACAGAAATTGTGTTTTAAAAAATAACGGACTATCTGATCCTGTTCACGATAAGGCCTTTGGGACGTAATGTATTTGGCACAGGTATCTGCATGGCATCAGAGAGTTCGGAGAGCGTGCCATCTGCTGCGACGTTTACTACGTGCATAAAGTTGTAGTTACCGATGCCAAAATCTTTGTTGGTATGCTGGCATAATACATACATGAACTTTTCGTCGGAAGAAAGCTGGAATGAGAAATCTTCACTTGTAACAAATGGCATACCCATTACATCATAAGTGGGCCCGGCATTCTTCAGCACTATTTTCCCAATGGAAACGGGCGCAACCGGATTAGTCGTATTGTATGCCGAAATAGAGTTCTCTCCCGAGTTCAGGACATAGGTATGACTCCCACTCTTATTAGAACGTATCCAGCACGCGGCTAATCCTGCATCAACCGCGGCCTGGAAGGCCAGTGCTCCTGTTGTCGCGTCAATGTTATAAACCCCCATCTTACCTGCCAACGGGAAACCCACATATAATACATTGGCGGCGGGGTGCTGCCATAAGCCCAATGCACCACCCATAGCAGGGATGGTGTAAGGTGTGCCGGAAACAGGTTTAAGTACCCCATTATTAATAGTAAAGGACCTCAGGGTACCAACCGGCGGCATGAGCATAAAGCCCAGGAAGTCGGCACCAAACAGAAATTTCCTGTCATTGGAGAGCAGCCCTTGCGCTGGTGAGGCGCCGGCAGTTGTTTCAAACTTTGCACCACTGATCATAGTAAGCTGTCCATTAGCATCTATGTTCATGGTTACATAATTAGGATTGGTAGTAGTAGGACTTAAAGGATTTTGACTTTTATTGACTATGTACACCCTGCTACCGTCTCCATGAATGCTTACAGGAGTCTCTCCGCCGGAAGGGAATGGTGAGCCCGGTACGGGCGACAGAGTGCCATCGGCTGCAATGCGAAACACCGTGATATTGTTGCTGCCTGAGTTAACTACGAGCAGGAACTTCTTATCGCTGGTCATCCATATTTCCTGGTCGCTGTCTGACGGTCCCAGTACCTGCATGGGATTGCCTACACCGCTTCCTCCAGTCATAAAAGGGCTGCCCGATATCTGGGTGAGCTTACCATCGCCTGCATGCCGGTAGGCAATTACAGCATTCTGGTTTGAGTTGAAATCATTGCTTTGAATGTATACGATGTCCTCCATTGAGGGAGAATTCCCCTCATCATGCTTCTTGCACGAGAAGAGCAATATGGCCGCAGCCAGTACCAGCGATAGTTTTTTCATACGGAATGTTTTGGGTGTTTGATGATGTCGGAATCATAAACACCAAACCAGAAAACGCTGAATTCCGCTGGCGAGCATTGTGAGTTTACCACGGCTGTATAAGGAATTTATTGTGTCCCCAATGGAGAATTCAAAATAGGGCGGCATAAAGAAGTAGTCAGCTGGCCATTATGCAAGCCGCATGTGTCTATTTTTCCCCGCTATCAGGCCGGGCTAATCAGTACACTTCGCCTAAACGCAAATGAGGAAGCCCGCCTGGCAGATACTTTTGCAATGGACCGTTGCAAAAATTCAAAGGAGACATGTCAAAGCCATTATCACGCGTTGATACCGGGTTGACCATTGCCCAGCGCCGTTTTTGGGAACGGGAGCTGCCCCACAAAGTGCCGGCTTAGAATTGATAATGGCTGGATATATGATGTATCCTGCCATTGTATTTCTCAGTCCCTCGCTGAGCCTGGTGCCACATTGTCGTTTGGCCCATGTCCCTTACTGCCGAACCAGCGTGATTCCAGTTCGTGAGAGGGTATTTGGAAATGTTGATTAATAACTAACATTAATAGAAATAATTTGCAACCTAACCTAACTGTAATTGAGAATCTCTTGTCTATATTCAATAAGATATGCGAAATTATTTATTGCTCTGCCTATTGTTAGGCTATTCTAACCACATAACTGCCGGAAAGAAACTTAATATATTGTTTATTGGCAACAGCTACACCCATGTCAATAGCATGCCACAGATAGTAGCAGATATTGCCACCTCAATGGGCGACACATTGGTATGGGATATGTCAGCCCCGGGCGGCGCGAGCTTTTATGATCATTGCACGGACGCTACTACCCTGGCTAAGATACAGGCTGGCAACTGGGACTATGTGGTACTACAGGAACAGAGCCAAACACCCGCACTGCCAGACGTTTTGGTGCCGGGAATGTTTACCCAAGCCCGGCAGCTTGATAGCTTAATAAACGTTTACAGCCCCTGCTCAGAAACCATATTCTACATGACCTGGGGCAGGAAGAATGGAGATGCATCCAACTGTTCGTTCTTTACCGTGCAATATAACTGGCCATGGTACTGCACCTATGCGGGTATGGACAGCGTGATCCGGTTGCGATACCGGATGATGGCCGATAGTAACGCAGCTGCAGTGTCCCCGGCAGGAGCTGTATGGCATTATGTTCGTACCCACTACCCCTCGATAGAACTGTATAATGCGGACGAGAGTCATCCTTCGGAAGCAGGTTCGTACGCTGTTGCCTGCTCTTTTTATACTGCTCTTTTTAAGAAGGATCCTGCCTTGATAAACTACAGCTACACCCTGGGGAGCACTGTGGCAGCTGATATTCGTTTAGCAGCAAAAAAAGTTGTCTACGATAGTATGAGCTATTGGCATATAGGGCAGCACCGTACCGAAGCTGTATTTAGATACATTCAAACAGCAAATACAATCAGCTTCACCAATACATCTCTGAATGCTGTCAATTACCAATGGTACTTTGGCGACGGACAGAGTGCTATGGCAACCAGCCCTACTCATATTTATAACCAGCCGGGCAACTACACGATCATGTTGATCGCCAGTAACAACACCGGCTGCAGTGATACGACTTATGGCCTTGTTTCCATAAATGCTGCTAGTATCCATCCGCTAGACGCTGACGGCAGGCCATATACTATTTCAACCAATGCTCATCGGGGAAGCTTTACTATCGATATGCCGGACCAAAGCGCTGAGGTAGTAGTGCTGAACAATTGCGGACAAGCTGTCTTACGTCAGAAAATGTGCAATAGTCTCCTGGTTGATTTGGAGGATCACCCTACTGGAATTTACTTTGTGTGTATCTTGAATGTACACGGCACATGGTATAGTAAATTGATCGTTCATTAAGTAATTGAATCAGCTTTTTAGACGATGTCCTTAGCGCCGCATTATAGTATTGTCTGGTTGCTATTTGTCGCTTGGTGGCGTCCCGACACGTGTTAAATGGCCTCACAAAAAGCCTTTATTAAGTCCTCTAAGCATCAGCACGTACAACATTGAATAACGGATACGTATCATTTTGCTGATTATAAGGATCAGGTGATCGATTCACTGCTACGGTTTGTACTGTTATTGCTAGAAGATAGAGATTGTGGACACTGTGAAGATGCACTGACGGAAGATGCAAGTATTGAGGAAACACACTGCGGCAGAAATTAGCATCTTTATAAAATCTTAATGCCCCAGCCTGTTTTATTTATAATTTCCTTATAAATGCAGGGGTACTTTTGTCTTAGCTGACAAAGCAGATTAATGACCAGCCTGTTTACAAATAGAATAAGCCGCACGGGGCAATATCTCGTGGCTATTGTATTGGTAGGTGGTGTCGGCGGGGTGTGTTACCTGTTTTCCGGGCTGGTTGGCTATAGAGTAGTAGCATTTATACTGCTGGTAGCTGTATCGCTGATTGCCATGTTCTTTGATATACTGCCAGTACTTTTCTCAGCTCTGGTCAGTGCACTAATGTGGGATTACTTCTTTATACCCCCGCACTTTACTTTACAGGTGGGTGCTACCGAAGACCGCATACTACTAGCGATGTATTTTATTATTGCAATGGTAAATGCAGTGCTTACCTATAAGATACGCAGAATAGAAACGGCAGCGCGGGACAAAGAAGAAAAAGAACACACCGTAAAGCTTTACAACACGCTGCTTAATTCCCTCTCGCATGAGCTGCGTACCCCGATTGCGGCCATAATAGGCGCTACCGACAACCTGCAGCATAATAATGGCCAATTAAGTGCACTGCATAAGCATGAGCTGATAGGTGAAATATCCAAGGCCTCCATTCGCCTCAACCAGCAGGTAGATAACCTGCTGAACATGTCCCGCCTTGAATCAGGCTTTATTAAGCCTCACAAGGATTGGTGCGATATAAGTGAAGTGGTATATGATGCAGTAAAGAGAGTAGAAGAAGGGAAAGCCAGCCAACAAATACATATCAGCATTAACCCTGCAATACCGTTGTTCAGGCTGGATAAGGGGCTATTGGAACAGATCCTTTACAACCTGCTAAATAACGCCGTAACCTACACGGGACAGAAAAACAACATCTACATCACCGCCGCGTGCCATGCGGACGTTTTGGAGTTGGTGATAGAAGACGATGGTAAAGGATTCCCCGAAGGGGAGCTGGAAAAGGTATTTGATAAGTTTTACCGGCTTAGCGACTCAGGGCCAGGAGGTACAGGCCTGGGACTGTCAATAGTAAGGGGCTTTACCGAGGCACTTGGTGGCAACATTGTACTTGAAAATGTAGGCACAGGTGGGGCAAGATTTACGATAAACGTACCGGCTGAAACGTCTTACCTGAAAAATCTTAAGAATGGGTAGTGCAGGTAATATACTGGTGATAGACGATGAAGCCCAGATGCGCAAGCTGCTGGAGATAACGCTTGAGAGTAATGGATATAATGCTATGCTGGCCTCTACCGGAAGGGAAGGCATGGCAATGGCTGCAAACCATTCTCCGGACCTGATCATCCTTGATCTCGGACTGCCCGACGAGCATGGCCAAGCAATATTGCAAAAACTGCGCGAATGGTATACCCGGCCAATAGTCATCCTTTCTGTACAAAGCGAGGAAGAAGGTATAATACAGGCCCTGGACGGTGGAGCAAATGATTACCTCGTAAAGCCATTCAGAACCGGCGAGCTGCTTGCACGTATTCGCTCCAGCCTGCGCAGCAATGCCGCGGAGCATGATGAACTGGTTATGACCTGCGGAGGCCTTAGCATAGACCTTACGACAAGAACAGTAACAAAGGACAATGAGCCTGTAAAGCTAACCGCTACCGAATATACACTGCTGGCCATACTGTGCCGTAACGAAGGAAAAGTACTCACTCATCATTACCTGCTCCGTGAGGTATGGGGGCCAGGATACCTGACCCAATCGCAATATCTGCGGGTATTTATTGCAGGCTTGCGGAAGAAGATAGAGCATGACCCTAACAGACCCTCTTATATCGTTACCGAATCGGGCGTAGGCTACAGGTTCGTTTGCAGGGAATAGCCATACCATACATATAAAATCAATTCGATGAATTCAAAGCATGAGCATTTGAACAGGGTGACCTTTGCCTCGTTGTTAGTAGCACTGGGCATTATCTATGGAGATATCGGCACAAGCCCGCTGTACGTATTGAAGGCTGTGGTTGGCGAACGGCGTATTAATGAGACGCTGGTATATGGGGGAGTATCGCTCATATTCTGGACACTGGTCTTCCAGACGACGATTAAATACATCTGGCTTACCCTGCGGGCCGATAACCAAGGGGAGGGTGGCATATTCTCGCTATATGCCCTAGTAAGAAGGTATGGCAAAAAACTGGTGATACCGACTATACTGGGAGCTACTACCCTACTCGCAGATGGAATTATTACTCCTCCCATTTCGGTTGCATCCGCCATAGAAGGACTTAATACCGTACCCGCTCTTGAGCATATAATTGTACCCGGCAATATACTTACGATAGGTATTGTAGTTGCTATAATATCCGGGCTTTTCTTCTTCCAGCGCTTCGGCACACAGCTCATCGGAAGAGCTTTTGGGCCGATCATGATGGTCTGGTTCTTCATGCTTTTGATAGTTGGGCTTTCAGAAATAGTAAAATATCCAGACGTACTAAAATCACTGAGCCCCCATTATGGATACAACCTGCTGGCACATTACCCCCAGGGGTTTTGGTTATTAGGTGCCGTATTTCTTTGCACTACCGGGGCTGAAGCGCTTTATTCAGATCTTGGTCACTGTGGCATTAAGAATATCCGCATTACATGGATATTCGTGAAGATAAGCCTGGTGCTAAACTATGCCGGACAGGCTGCCTGGGTGATGCATAGCCGGAATACTACACTTAGTGGCGCCAATCCATTCTTTGAGATGATGCCCGCATGGTTCCTGCTGCCGGGCATTCTTATCGCCACTGCTGCCACCATTATCGCTTCCCAGGCACTCATTAGCGGATCCTACACGCTGATTAGCGAGGCTATGAACCTGAACTTCTGGCCGCGTGTCGCAGTCAGGCAGCCCAGTAATATTAAAGGGCAGATCTACATACCCAGTGTCAATATCATTCTATGGATAGGCTGCGTGCTAATGATCCTGTACTTCAAAAACTCATCTCATATGGAAGCCGCCTATGGTTTCTCTATTACCATAGCCATGATGATGACCACGATACTCCTGAGCTACTTCCTCATCTATAAGCTTAAATGGAATAAGCTGGCCGTGTTTGCCATTCTATCGGTATTTGCCATTATTGAGACTTCTTTCTTCATTGCCAATGTTGCCAAGATAAAAGAGCGTTGGATGTTCCTGTTTTTCGAGCTCTTCATCTTTATGACGATGTACATATGGTACTATGCCCGCAAGACCAATAACCGCTTTGTAAAGTTTGTAGACATTGGCAAATACACCCCGCAGCTGATAGAGCTAAGCGATGACGATGCCATACCCAAATTCTCTACCCACCTTATATACCTTACAAAAGCTAACAACCGCACACAGATAGAGGATAAGATCATCCGGTCCATTCTTGCCAGGCAGCCTAAGCGTGCAGATGTCTATTGGTTCCTGCATGTGAACAGAACTACAGAGCCCTACACCATGAGCTATGATGTATCGGAGCTGGTAGATGATAAGCTGATAAAAATAAACATCAATATAGGTTTCAGGATACAGCCTAAGACCGAGCTTTACTTCAAGCGAATCGTACAGGAGCTTGTCGCTAATAAAGAGCTGAACCTGCATATAAGAGCTGATGGCTCTACCAAATACAATGCAGAACCCGACTTCAAATTTATTGTCATTGAGAAGTTCCTTTCAGTAGAGAATGAATTGACCCTACGCGATGGATTACTGCTCAATACCTACTTCTGGCTAAAGGATATAAGCCTTAGTGATGAGAAGGCATTTGGGCTTGACAAGAGTGATGTGGTGGTAGAACAGATACCATTGATCTACCAGCCTGCGGGCACTTTCGAATTGATACGAGAAGAAAATCCTGTAGCCTGAAAGCTGGGGATGCCTATATCTCCACATTCGCTGGTTTTAAATACCGTTAATCTTAAAACATAATTATGAACAAGCTTGCATTTGCAATTCCGGTTGTTGCATTACTAGCAGTTATTCCCAATGCTGTATGTGGCCAGACAGCAAGTAATGATACTGCCCATGTGACAGCTCTATCTTCCGTATACGACGACGATGGGGAGCCATCGACTACCAAAGTGCCTTTTGGCGGATACGACCTAACCTGGCAGAACGGCTCAGACCGCCGCGATCGCTCTGTACTTCAGACAAAATATTTTACCGGGAGCTTTATGCTGGATGCCAACTATACCTACTCGTTCAACAATCCTATAGACAATACAGTGGTAGGCTCAACAGCACTTGCCCGCAATAATGAACTCCAGGTTTCCTTTGTTGGTTTTGGCGGAGACTTCAATTATAAAAATGCGAGGGGGCGGCTAATGACCCAGTTTGGTAACCGGGCTATTGTTGTCGCCCGCAACGATGTAAGTCCTTACAGGGGCCAGTATAAGCTGGCAGATGCTTACCGGTATGTTAGCGAGGCGTACGCCGGGTACCACTTTAATGTGCTGTACGGCATTAATGTAGATGCAGGACTATTTATGTCCTATTTAGGTTTAAACTCTTACTACCAGGTAGAGAACTGGGAATACCAGGCTTCTTATACCTCGGACAATACTCCCTGGTTCTTTAATGGCGTAAGGGTACAGATATTCCTGTCAAAGACACTTAAGATAGAGCCATGGATCATTAATGGCTGGCAGAGCTATGGCAAGTTCAATTCAATGCCGGGCGTGGGCGCCAACATAACATGGATGCCCAATGAAAGTCTAAAGCTCCTTACCAACGATTATTACGGCACAGATGCTGCAGGGTTGCCTGAACGGAAAAGGTTTCATTCTGACAATAGCTTTTTGTATCGTTACTATAATCATCCTCAAAGCACGGGTATAAGCCGTGCTGCGTTCTCATCCACGTTTGATATTGGTTTTGAAAATGGAGGTGGAGTAAAGGCATTTGGCGGGGATTCGGCCACGCCCTCACAGCATTTCATCAGCGGAATGATCTATAACCGGATCTGGTTTAACCACAACAAATTTGCCATTACAGTTGGTGGTGGTGTAATGACTAACCCCGGGCGGTACCTGGTACTTTATCCGACAGGTGAAGCAAGTCCGCTTCCCAACCCTAGTGACCCGACCACCACAGAAGGCAAATATCCCTTCAGTGCTAACCCGGGTGATAAATTCAGCGCCTGGGATGCATCTGCAAACTTTGACTGGATGCCCAACCAGAGCCTGACGGTCCGCCTGGAATATGTACACCGCCACTCTGATGTGCCTTATTTTTCAGGAAGAGGCGGGGTTACTTCTCCAAACGGGTATTCCACCCAAACACTCCCACCGGATTGGCGTCCCGACCTGGTGACCTCGGAGGACAGGCTAATCCTTGCTATCCTCTTTCGATTGTAAGAAAGCGTACCGGAAGGTGCGTTTATTATATATCCGATAAGCTCATTAAGACTACTTGACGGAGCCTACAGGCAAACTGATAATTCCGCCACCTGTAGTATTATCTGCTACCCTACCCACCTGTTGATCAGCGTTCTACTTGGACCTCGGCATCTTTCTGAAAATAAGTTGTACTGAATCCGGCGCCAGCCTGGCCCGCAACCACCTGGTTAGTCGCTGCTGCTCGCTGGTCACCATAGTCCGCTCTGAATTCCCGACAAATATGATCATACTGTCAGTGCGGTGAAGGGTATCGGCCGACACAAAGGCGGCTCGCCCCAGACTGTAGCTGACGATTCCCGGCGCCAATGCCCGTAATTCCCCTGACAGGTCAGGCAATGGTGGGGGCGGTGCAGGTGGCATAAGGATGACCGGCGTTGTGTCCACATCCTTATACATGCCATCCAGCACAGCTGCTTTAATTTGGGCAAAGTCTATTTGCTGGTTTGCATTCAACCCCTGCCGGACGACCAGCCGGGTGTTCCTGTTCAATCCATAGACTGCCAGCTTCCGGTTCAGTGTATCTATCTGCAACGAATCCAGCAACTCACCGATAAGCAACACTTCAATTTTTGGATGCTGCGCATCAAATACGAAGCTCTTATTGATGACCTGGGTATTCTGGTAGTTCAACTCCTTACGAACAAAATTCTGTGCTGCATTTTCAAATACTGCCTTTTGCACGATCCGGTAGCCCAGCCATACACTTGGAGCTGCGGTCAGCACGCCAATAATAAGGATGTAAAGATTCACTCTTCTTCTCCTTGCCTCATTTTCATATTCGTGCCGGTGCAGATGCATAAAGCGCGCTACCAGGACGGTAGCCATACAAATGAATACACTATTGATAAAGAACAGGTAAAACGCGCCAAGGGAAAAATACCAGTGTTGCGTAGCGAGCCCATAGCCCACGGTGCAGAGCGGTGGCATTAGTGCGGTGGCAATAGCAACCCCGGGAATTACATTGCCTTTCTCGCGCCTGGTGGCCCCCACTACACCAGCCAGGCCGCCAGCAAAGGCGATGAACACATCCCATATGGTAGGCGTAGTACGTGCGAGCAATTCAGGCGTCGGATTGTGCAAAGGTGTGAGGTAGAAATAGACTGCAGAGGTGCCAATACTGAATGCTACAGCAATCGAGAGATTTTTGGCGCCGCGACGCACCAGCTCGAAATCTGCAATCGCAAATCCGAGCCCTATACCCATTATAGGCCCCATGAGCGGCGAAATGAGCATTGCGCCGATAATGACGGCGGTAGAGTTAACGTTCAGCCCAACCGAAGCAACAATGATGGCGAAAACAAGCGTCCAGAGATTAGTGCCCCGGAACGAGATGCCCCTGGTAATAGATGAGATGATCTCTGCTTCATTATCCTTATCACTATCCAGATTGAAATAATAACGGAACAACCTGCCAAGTCTGCTCATAACATCGTATTGCTGTGAAACAGCCGAAGGTCGGTAAATAGTACGGCGGCTTCTTTATAGATTGAAGTGAACGCTTATTGTTACCGTAACCTCGCGGCCACGCGTCATATATAACCTGCAAGTGATAAAAGCTATTGAATAATATCCCTATCCCCACCAACGCCTGGGGTGTTGTATACTGGCAAAAAAAAATCTCGCACAGAACCCACGGAAGAACACAGAACCTGTTAATACCGGTTGTAATTGGCATGAAGGTGTAGCAGGAACTGTACCGAACCTGCCTAAAGGCATATACAATACATCCAAAAGTGGCTATAATAAATACTATTAGTGGCATGCAACACACCTCACGAAATAATGGGGTGAGCGGTTGATTTAAGGGGCAGCCGGCGAAGCGCTGAGATCAAAACTGTTTGCACAACTTGAATTGGCCGGAGCAACTATTTGTTAATTCAAGCCCCTTCTTTATCAAATAGTCGAGGTGTACTAACCAACACACGATATTGATTCGCAAAAGCATTAAATGAATTGTTTATTCATTTTAACCGATCCAGCATCCATTTGAACAAATAAGTTTGTCATTTATTGTTATAATTTTGAATTGTTAACGAAAGGTTTTCGATTACTATAAACCTCGGCGCAAAAGCACTTATATGGGAGAACGTGTACTTGTAAGAGGTAAATTTTTGTATTGCGGTGAGGAAAAGTTTTATGCCAAGGGTGTAACCTATGGTACATTCCGCCCAAACGAAGATGGCCTTCAATATCCTGATGCAGACGTTGTAAGACAGGACTTTGGCATGATGAGCCGGAATGGTCTTAATTGTGTCCGCACTTATACCGTACCGCCCCACTACGTACTGGATATAGCGGCTGAAACCGGTCTTAAGGTGATGGTTGGGCTGCCGTGGGAACAGCATGTGACCTTCCTTGATAATAAGAAACAAAGAAGGGATATCATCAGAAGAGTCCGGGAAGCTGTAGCATCGTGCAGCCGGCACACTGCCCTATTATGCTATACCATCGGCAACGAGATACCCGCACCAATAGTGAGGTGGCATGGCAAGGAAAAGATAGAGGAGTTCCTAAAGGATCTATACCATGCGGTAAAACAGGCAGACCCAGAGGGGCTCGTCACTTATGTGAACTACCCTACCACGGAATACCTGGATCTTAGCTTCCTCGACTTTGACTGCTTTAATGTATACCTGGAAACACCCGAAAAACTAAGCGCTTATATAGCACGCCTGCATAACCTGGTCGGAGACCGGCCGCTGGTATTGGCTGAGATCGGGCTCGACAGCATGCGAAACGGTGTGGAGAAGCAGGCGGAAGTGCTGAAATGGCAGATAGAGACTGTATTTGCGAAGGGAAGTGCCGGCATATTTATATTTGCCTGGACCGATGAATGGTGGAGAGGAGGATTCGAGATTGAGGATTGGGACTTTGGCATTGTAAGTCGTGCGCGCCGTCCGAAGGCTGCGTTGACCGCCGTGAGTGAGGCTATGAAGGCAGTACCACTGAAAGATGATCATGGTCTGCCATTTATTTCTGTGGTCGTTTGCTCCTATAATGGAAGTGCAACCATACGGGATACAATGGAGGGCTTGCAACAAGTGGATTATCCTAACTACGAAGTCATAGTTGTAAATGACGGGTCAAAGGACAATCTCGCAACAATAGTGCAGGAGTACCCGGTAAAGCTGATCACTACCCCGAACCGTGGGCTAAGCAGCGCACGGAACACAGGTATGCTGGCGGCAAAAGGCGAGATCGTAGCCTATATAGATGATGATGCCTATCCTGATCCACACTGGCTAAAATACCTCGCGTATGCTTATACTCACTCTGACCATGCAGGAATAGGCGGCCCCAACATTGCGCCGGACGATGACGGCCCTATCGCTACTTGTGTGGCCAACGCTCCGGGCGGACCAGTACACGTGCTACTGTCGGACGAGATCGCAGAACATATACCGGGCTGCAATATGTCGTTCCGAAGGTCAGCACTGCTTGAGGTAGATGGCTGCGACCCGATATACCGTGCCGCCGGTGATGATGTAGACCTCTGCTGGCGAATACAACAGCAGGGATATACGATTGGATTCCACCCATCGGCAGTAGTATGGCACCACAGGCGAAACTCAATAAAGGCCTATTGGAGACAGCAAAAAGGATACGGCAAGGCGGAAGCGCTACTGGAAGGAAAATGGCCTGAGAAGTATAATGGATTTGGGCACCTTGCCTGGGGTGGACGTATCTATGGCAATGGCCTGACGCTGCCGATTAAATGGAAGAAGGACCGGGTATTTCATGGAACATGGGGGGCAGCCCTGTTTCAGTCGGTGTACCAAAAGGCCGACAGTCTGCTGGGTGCGATACCGCTGATGCCGGAATGGTACATGCTTTCCGCAGTATTAGCAGTAGTAGGCTTGTTAGGATTCTTCTGGCACCCACTGCTCTGGTCGTGGCTGCCATTCGTTGTATCTATAGCTGTGGTGGTTGCACAGGCGGTGATCAGCGCTTCAAGAAACGTGTCGCTGCCGACGATCAGGAAGAAGAATCTAAAATATAAACTACTGATCGTTTTCCTGCACCTGATTCAACCTATCGCCAGGCTGTATGGGCGTATCACGCACGGGCTTACGCCATGGCGCAGGCGTGGCGCAGGTGCGAAGTGGCATTACCTGCTGAGTGTAAGCCCACGGATATTTACGCACTGGTCGGAGTCATGGAGATCATCCGAAGACTGGCTGGCAGACATTGAGCAGGAGCTTATATCACTGAAACTGGCGGTAAAGAAGGGCGGAGATTTTAACCGATGGGATCTGCAGACCAGCGGCGGATTATTTGCACGGTGCCGAAGCCTGCTGACAATAGAAGAGCATGGAGGGGGAAAGCAGTATTTACGCTTAAAGACGTGGCCTGTGTATTCTGTCCTTTCACTTACAGCCCTGCTGCCTATAGTAACACTGGCTGCCTTTGCGGCGCTGGATGGACAATGGGTTATTGGTGGAGTATTTGCTGCGATGGGCCTTGCCGTAACAGCTAAGATAGCTTCCGATGCAGCAAATGCCATGAACAGTGTGCATGTAGCGTTTACGGCGTTGCCAGCCGGGGTAGCTGAAGAAAAACAAGAACACCGATATAAAGAAACAAATGCTGCCAGGGATTATGAATTGCATAATTATATACCGGAATCGATGAATGGCTCAGACAACGAACCATCAATAGAAACGGAACAGGAAAGAGCTGCACGGAAGCGCATAGCTGAAACTATTAGCAGCTAGCATTTAAGTTAGCTTGCTTAGAATTAGACTTAAACAGCTGAACTGAAAAATGTTCATTAAAAAAAACACTTCATTAAGAAATTGCGATCGAGCGAAAGTAGGTGCAGCATTATTAAATAGTATTGCCGCACTGCTAGCTAAACCTATTACTACCTAATGAACTATTCAACTTTCAATGTAATAAGAAGAGCTATCCGGGAGGCAAAAGGATTTTACCCGCACATAATATTTCTGTTCTTATTAAGTCTTACCTCTACCCCAATTGCCCTGCTAAAGCCCCTGGCACTGAAACTACTAATTGATAGCGGTTTTGGATCTCACCCAGTGCCCCACTATATTAAAGTGCTTTTCCCGAATGATTTCGCATTTACATTTTCAACGGTTGCCGTGACAGCCGCCTGCTTCTACATCTTCATAGCCTTTCTGGAAAATATGAACGGTGTAATCACGTGGGTATTTGAAATCTTCACTGGCGAAAGAATAGTTCGTGCATTCAAGGCAAAACTCTTTAACCATATCCAACGCATTTCGCTTGCGTATCACGATAAAAAGGGAACTTCTGACGCTTTGTATAGACTCCAGTCCGATACCGGCAGTATCCGTAGCCTGATGATGGGAAATCTTACCGCACTGATTTCTTCCTTTATATCGCTCTGTACAATGGTAGGTGTAATGTTTATAATAAACTGGCGATTTGCACTCATATCACTTTGTGTAATTCCACTCTTACTTCTTATAACGCGTGCATCTACAAAACGACAAAAAGGCTGGAAGAAAGTCAAAGAAGATGAAAGCAAGGCAATTTCAGTAGTACATGAGGTTTTGAACTCCTTGCGCGTGGTAAAAGCATTCGGACAAGAAGAATATGAAAGTCAGCGATTCTTTAACCGCTCAAGTGCTGCAATAAAGGGCCAGGTAAAAATGGCATGGATAGGATCATTTTTCTATTTTATTGTAGGTATGTTATTTGCCTGTAGTACTGCACTTTTTATATTCATAGGTGCAAAGTATGTTCATTCCGGACAAATGACTTTGGGCGAGCTGACTATGGCTATTGCTTACCTGGGCCAAATCTACAGTCCGCTACAAAGTCTGACCAGGAATATTACCAATGTTCAAGCCTCTGCTATTAGCATGGAGCGGGTATTGACACTTTTGGATCAAGACAAAGAGGTTACCGACGATAGTGATGCTGAGCATTTATCCAGGGCAAGAGGATCCTTTGAGTTCCAGAATGTCTCATTTTACTATGAAAAGGATAAACCCGTTTTGCAGGAGGTTTGTTTTAAGATAAACGAAGGTGACCGGGTTGGAATCATGGGTTCCACAGGTTCCGGCAAATCAACTTTAATGAGCCTTTTAATACGCTTTTATGATGCTACGGGTGGAGCTATATTGATTGATGGCCATGATATTAAAAGATATAAGCTCAAAGATTATCGTAAGCAATTCAGCATTGTCTTACAGGAGCCGGTACTTTTTTCAACTTCTATTGCTGAGAACATTCGTTATGGCAAGCCGGATGCTACCGAACAGGAGGTGATAGAAGCCGCAAAAGCGGCCAATGCACATGAATTTATTTTACGTTGTAAAGACGGATACGAGTCACTTGTAGGAGAACGGGGCATGCAGCTATCAGGGGGGGAGCGTCAACGAATATCCCTGGCCCGTGCTTTTATCAAAAATGCCCCGGTCCTGATTCTCGATGAGCCTACCAGTTCTCTGGATATAAAAACAGAGTTCCAAATTATGGAAGCGCTGGAAAGACTAATGAAGGGCCGCACCACTTTTATGATTACTCACCGTCTGGATACATTAAACACCTGCAACGTCATCTTACACCTGGAGTCTGGCCGGTTAGTGGAAGTTGTCAGGGAACAGAAATCAGAATTTCTTATGAGAAAAAAACAGCTATTCACAGAACCGCTTACCGGCATATCATGAGCGGCAGTTTTATTTACTACCGCACAAAAGGAATTTGATTTTTTTTGAGCGGATAACTATACCAATAATCAGGTAGATGCCTAAAAGAAGACTTATAGTAAATGCAGATGACTTTGGACAGTCCAAAGGCATTAATAAAGGTATCATTCGGGCACACGAAAAAGGCATTGTTACGAGTACCAGTTTAATGGTGCGCTACCCGGCAGCAGTTGAAGCTGCTGAATACGCCAGGGGGAATACCACACTAGGCGTGGGGCTGCACCTAGACCTTGGTGAATGGGTGTATAAGGATGATAACTGGACAATGTCTTACAGGGTGGTTGATCTCGATGACAAAAACGCTATTAAGAATGAAATAAGGAATCAGGTAGACATGTTTTTTGAAGTCATAGGAAGAAAGCCAACCCATATTGATTCCCATCAGCATGCTCATTTAAGTGCGTCAATTCTTCCTTTGGTCGAGGACGTGGCAAGCGAGCTTGATGTGACTTTACGCGGACGCAGCAACAGGGTGCACTATTGCGGAAACTTCTATGGCCAGTCTGACGACGGACAACCACATCACGAAATTATTTCCCTCGCCGGCTTATATAGAATTCTTTCGGAACTACCCGATTTGCCAACTATTGAGCTGGGATGTCATCCTGCCCTGAGCAACGATCTGGAGACAATGTACAAAGAAGAGCGGGCACTGGAAGTTGAAACTCTGTGCAGCAGCGGTCTAAAAGAAGATATCGTAGCCCGAGGTTTCGAACTTTGCACTTTTGAGGGGTTGTGCTATTGAGATAAGCTATAACACAGTTAATATATGAAGATCGCTTTAGTGTCTCAGGAATATCCACCAGAGACAGCGAATGGAGGAATAGGGACGCAGGTTTATATGAGAGCTCATGGGCTGGCTGAACTCGGTCACCAAATGTTTGTAATATCTCATGGTCCTGATCTATTAACCCATGAGTATATGGACGGGGAAGTTTTGGTCACCCGAATCCCCGGTTACAACAAACAACTTGATCCATATACAGATCCTGTGTTATGGCTTTCATACAGCATGGAGGTAGCTGCAGCTGTTAAGGAGCTTCATAACAGATTTGAGTTTGATCTCATTGTGTTTCCGGAGTATGGCGGCGAGGGGTTTATTCACCTGCTAAACCAGACTCCGTGGAATCATATTCCTTCGATAGTTCACATCCACGGTCCAATTGTCTTGTTTGCACATACTATAGGCTGGCCTGAATTAAATTCAGAATTCTTCCGTGTAGGCACTATGATGGAAGGAACGTCTCTCAGACTTGCGGATGGAATATCAGCCTCCAGTGAATGTTCAGCGAAATGGTGCATCGAACATTATGGATTGGATACTAAAGAAATTCCCGTCCGGATCACAGGAATTGATGTAAGTATTTTTCATCCACGCGATGTACCGAAGGCCGAAAGGCCAACAGTTATTTTTGCCGGCGGAGTGCGGCAAACTAAAGGGGTAGGCCTGCTGGTTGAAGCCGCATGCATACTAGCACAGGATTTCGCCAATCTTCAGGTTAAGATATTAGGGAAGGGTGACCCTGCTTTTATTAGTCAGCTAAAGGACCAGGCTCTGGATGCTGGCTTTCCTGACCTTTTAGACTTCGTGGGTCATGTCGGAAGAAACGACCTCCCCTATCATCTATCATCAGCACACTTTTTTGCAGGCCCTTCTTATTATGAACCCGGGCCAGGGAACGTATATCTGGAAGCAATGGCTTGTGGTATTCCTGCGATTGCCTGTAACACTGGTGGCGCCGGAGAAGTGGTACATAATATGGAAAATGGACTTCTAGTACCGCCGGGTGACATAAGTGCCCTTGCCGGAGCCATGCGGACCTTGCTAGAAGACTCTCAGTTGTGTAACAAACTTGGTAAGAACGGAACAAACTATGTTTTAAGAGAGGTTGAAAGCAAAGGCTGTCTAAAGCGCTTAGAGGCTTTTTATATATCAGTGATGGAGCAAGCCTTAGCCAAGAACAGAAATGAACAAAAGAGTTTGGGTGAATAACACTGATAGCTGTAACGGGTATCTTTAAATGCTTTATATACGATAGCCTCTAAATTTTTAATCATGCAATTTTCTGACAAAATCGAACATCTAAAGTCGAAATATGAAGGTATTCAACTGGAAAAAAAGGAATTAGGCCTGATTATTGAAGCAATTGAAAATGTAATCAATTGCAACCTTTTAGTTTTCGGGCTAGGTAATGACACAGGAATGTGGATGGAGATCAATAAGAATGGAAGGACAGCTTTTATTGAAGATCATAAAGCCTGGTTTGAAAACATAACTGCAAAATTTCCGGCAAGTGAAGCTTATCACGTTACGTATCCGAATAACATTACCCAATGGAGAGAAACCATTGACGTCCCGGAAAAATTAGAGTTGGAATTACCGATGCAGATAACGACAACCGAGTGGGACATTATTCTTGTAGATGCACCTGCCGGATGGCAAATGATTGAATCCCATCCGGGAAGAATGTCGAGTATCTACATGGCAAAAAAACTCATTAAAAAAGGGGGGATAATCTTCGTTCATGATTGCGAACGAGAGGTGGAAGATGCCTATACCCACAGATATCTTAAAGAAGAAAACCTTGTGACATCCGTTTTTGGTAGAGCATTACTAAAAATGTACCGTGGGTGACCTAGAATTAGAAAGACATAAGTGACAAAAAGCTTTCGATTATCTAAATATGAATCGAATAGCAAACGCTGCCAAAAATTAAATTTTACGTTGCCGGCTATGTTAAAAACAAAACGTTTAAGAATAGTAGTTCTGGGAATGATGGGCCGCTGTCCTTTTGGCGGCCAGACATGGCTTTATTTAAATTGGCTTCGTGGGTTACATCGGTTAGGACACGAGGTATGGTATGTGGAGGATGATTCTGTCTGGCCATACGACCCAAGCGCTAATACCATTAGTGATAACTGCAGCTTTGCAGTACGACATATTGCAGCGTGCTTGGAGGAGATTGGTATGCCTAACCAATGGGCCTTTCGCCTGGCAGATCGGAAGGGTGCCATTTGGGGCTTGAGTGAAACTAAATTAAATGACCTGTACCGATCCTGCGACGTTCTCTTAAATATTGTAGGGGCAACAGATCTGCGTGAAGAACACATGGCAGCACCGTTGAGAATATACGTTGAATGCGACCCTGTGACAGCGGAGCTACAATTAGCAAATGGTGATGAGCATGTTCGTGCCGCATTTAGCAACCACCAACAGATCATCACATACGGAGAGAATTATGGTGCACCAGACTGTGATATTCCCCTAAACGGAATTCACTACGGTAAAACCCGACAACCGATCGACCTGGATCTGTGGCCCGCAGTTTACAAACCGGATGCCCGCTTTTTTACTACTATCGGAAATTACAGGCAGAGTGGAAATGATGTGGACTATAAAGGGCAAACCTATCATTGGAGTAAACATCACGAGTGGCAAAAGTTTATTACACTGCCAAAGAAGGTTGCGCAGCCGTTTAGGCTGGCAATGATGCCCGACAATGTCGATGACCGGGAATATCTTCAGTCGCACGGCTGGCAGTTAGAGCCACCTTTAGAAATGTCGCTTGACATATTTGGAGCCTACCGCAACTATTTCCAGCAGTCACGTGGCGAATTTACGGTAGCGAAAGACCAAAACGTGCGGTTACGCAGCGGATGGTTTAGCGAGCGGGACGCCTGTTATCTGGCCAGCGGCAAACCTGTTATAGCTCAGGATACAGGCTTTAGCAATGTGCTTCCAACCGGAGAGGGCCTTTTTAGCTTTTCAACGATAGATGAAGCAGCCAAAGCCGTTGAAACAATTAACGGCAATTATCAAGGACATTGTAAAGCTGCCCGGGAGATAGCAGAAGAGTATTTTGAAGCAGGTAAAGTTGCAAAGCAACTGCTTGTAGACATCGGGCTAACATAGGCCACAACAGCACGCAATATCGACCTTATCCCAAATACACTGCTGTACTTGCTACTTTACAGGTGTAAGTATAAACTGAAGATCTCCTACCTCTTCGCCGTCTGTTGACTGACGCACATTAAACGGAATATTGTTGGTTTCTGCTGTATAGCCCAGTTTTTCCAATTGTGGCCCATCGAGCGATATTGTATAGCTGCCCGGCAATAGACCACTATAAATAAAGTACCCGTCTTCTTCTGTCATTAGCCGTGAGACTACTTTACCATCCTTATCTTTTACGTAGACCAGCATCCGCTCGAGACCTTTCTTCCTGCCCTTCACGCTTACTTTGCCCGATACCTCGGCTACGACCGAAACAGGTATATCGACATCGGTAAACTGATTGGCGGCTACTGCAGCGCCAATTACCTGTTTCTTAATTCTCCAGGTAATATTATCAAAGCTGCTGTACTCAGGCTCGATAAAATAAGTCTGATAAGGCTCGAGGTCAAAGACAGAAGCATTGGTATCTCTCTTATTGTATACTACCCTACCTGCATTGACGCGAAACTTAAATCCTGGTGCTTTCGGCTCACCCTCATCACGCTTTCCATTCCCATTGATATCGAGGAATGAAGTAACCACGATCCCACCACGTCCCTGGCTCGATCGGTCGCTAAATTCGAAGAGCCTCGACTTTCTATCCACTAACAAACTGCCCTTGGCAGACTGAACAGCCGTGTACTGATCGCCGCTGTACACCGTGGCCATACTGACCTGTGCAAATGAGAAATCATACCTGAAGCCAAGTCCGTAGTTGCGGATGTTGCTGAAATAGTTCTGCTCGTAAGAGAGGTTGAGGAAACCATGCTTAAACACACTTTTCTCCAGCAGAGCCTTTAATGAGACCAGCTGCTTTTCCTTATACTCATACTGAAACTGTGGCGTGAAGAGGATTCCCTTTGGTAACCGGAAGCCTAAAGAGACTATGCTGTATGTATTCGGATATACCTCATCGAAGAGAGACACGTAAGTGCTGACATTAGTATTAACACCAAGTACATTGCCGGAAAAGATCAGCTCGCCCGTCCTGAATTTTGTTGTCGGCAGTACAATCTCATTCAGCGCTAACCGTGAATACAATGAAAAATGGCGACTGTGCAGCGGCACGGAGAATACAAACTTGCGCTCTTCAAGATAATTATTATTAATTGCGGTCTGCCCCTGCTTATACCTGATATAGTTAACCTCCAACTGCATGTTGAATGGTAACCGGTAGGTAAGTATACCTCGTGATCTTACATTATGAACATAGTCGCCGGTCACCAACATATTCTTTAGCACCCACACTGACCCATTCACAAAAGGCATGAATGTATTGGACTTAAGCGTAGACAGGTACTCATAGCCAGTGCCAATCGTCATTCTCCGCGAGATACCATAATTTATATTTACCCGGGAGAAACGGCTTTGTGTATTATCTTCAATAATACCCACGCTTGCCGTGTATTCCAGGGTCTTTTTAGGCAGGAAGTTGAAGGGAATGCTTATGTTCTCTTCCCTGCTCGACTCTTCTCCATTCGGACCATAAAAACGAAGCTTTATAGCTGAGTTACCGTATACCAGTGGTACATCGAATGAGTAGTAACCGGAGGCATCTGCTGTCTTATATTCAACCAGTACATTGTTTACATACAGTTCTACCTTCCAGCCGGGCTTTGTATAATTAGCCACGGTGTAAGAGCCAAATGAACGGCGGAAGGAAGTGGGGCTATTAGTTGCCTGTATACCCACTATAGGGCCGTAGATGCTGGAAATAGTTGGAACAAATATCTTTCCTACCAATACCTGTCGCAACCCCCTATGGTCATTATTCGCGTAGCGCCACAGATAGTACTGATCCCGTTCTTTTACGGGTTGGTTCTTGCTATAATTAAGCGAAGCGTAGCCTTCGCCGCCCAATAGCGAAAAGCCAATGCCAAGATTTGCCCGTAGGTCTGTGTAGCCATGATCCTGCTCCGTCGCAGTGACCATCCAGTCGGCCATACCAAAGTGAAAGAATGGTCTTTCACATTTTATCAGTGTATCGGCCCTTATATTGCCTTTTAGCTGGATGATATTGTGCCTTATATCCTCTAACCGTTGCTCACGCACACGCGGCAACTCGATTGCAGGAATTATTTCCACTCCCAGATTTCTGAAGTTGAACGTAGCATTAAGGCTAAAGATCTTCGTAAAGTACTCTGTGCTCAGGTATAAGCTTTGTCCGATATACAGCAGGGCATCAGGCTCGAGGTTGAACACCTGTTCTTTCAGGACAATCCTGTTGCCTGGCTTATCAATTATATATTCTGCCTGCACATTGACATAGAAACCAGATAGTGAATCGCCCAGGGCCGATGGAGTGTTCCGGATCTGCAGGTAATCAAAGAGTGTGGCTACGGGCAGGTATGCTTTCTCATCAACGATCATCGCCTGCAGTTCTGTTTTTCCGATACCGCGAACATTCACACTGACCAGCACTTCAGTGATCTCCTGGTTCGTTTGAGCAAATGAGGCAACCGGTAGTAGAGAGAGTACAAAAGAAAAAAACAGGCACATGCCACTATTGCGCCTTGCAAGGCGCACGAAAGCGGTAAGTACTGTGTTTTGTTCCATGTAAGCTGTGTGGCTGTAGTTATTGTTGAATAAAAGTGATTGAAAACGAACCCGTATAATTTCCCGCGGGACATGCCACGGCCGGGGGCACAGTAAGCGTACCACCTATCAGCACTGATGTACGTGCGGGTGGTATAGCAGTAGTAACGAACGGCGACCCCGTGCTGGAAGCTCCAATATGCAATGTCATAGAACCACCATTGCTGCCAGACAAGGTCACGTCAGGTCCGTTCATAATCGTCATTAATGTTCCAGGCTCCGCATCCACCTCAAACAATGCCTGGGAGTAGTTGAATCCAAGATTCGCAAGAATAACGCTGCCTGTAGAGGAGCGGGTGCCATTAGCCGACATGATGACGCTACCGCCCGAGGCCCCGGGGAAGAATGCTCCAAAAGTGAGACTCTGCGCAGTGATCGCATATACATTCACAGGACGAGGCGGGAGCTGCTGCGCCTTAGCACTTACCTGCAGAAATACCAGAGCCGATATCAACAACACCCTCAAACTGAGGATCCGTTTTCGCACATATTTACTATCGAGGTACTTCATTAGTGACCTATTATTACTTTTTTAGACTTTTTGCCAAACTCACCGCTCAGTGTAACCAGGTAGACACCACTGCTCACATCGACGCCAATCTCATGATACCCCATTCCGATGACTTCTTCGCTCTTCACTATCTGCCCGAGGGCGTTGGTGATAAGCACAGTACCCTTACCGCTCAAAGCGTACACAAATACGGAGTTTCCGGAATAGTATGCTGTTAAGTCGTTGCTACTAAGCGGCTGCATAACAGACGCGTTACGACCAAGGCCCAGATAGAATCTATTCTGATAAGTTCCCTTTTCAAGCTGTATGCGATATTGACCGCCTATTTGCAGTTCCTGCGTATTTGCAGCACGTGCATCAGTGAAGTAGATATGCATACCTGCATGCATTTGCTGTATATCAGATACTTTAAATGTTACCTGGCCATCGTGGGGTGCGTCAACCACCAGCGGCACGATAACAGCGCTATCGCCGGGGTCAGGCATTGCATCTATAGAAAGGTTGTAGCCATCTGCAGACAATGCATACAGGTTGGGCACACGCTCATCAGTATTCATCATCTTAAGCGCATCTACGTCCCGGTCATACAAAGCCGTAGCATTATCGTCGAAGTAGACCACCACCGGATCTGAGGCTATATTCTGGTCTTCGAATCCTGCGCTTAGCCTTACCAGCGGCCTGTCGCCGGCGCCTGTGCCACGATGATAAGCAGCCGTAAGATTGCTGACCCGTGCATTGTTGTTGATGGACAATGTGCCGGTAACCGGGTAGGTCCCGTTCGTGATGTGCACGAAGAAGCCCTGCATCGATGGGATAATATTGCTGGCTACGCCGTCGCTCGATACCCCATTTATGTATGAGCTATAAGTACCGGTATATTGGTTGGTGGTGCCTGCATTAAAATAGTAGACAGCATTGTCAACATTTGTCCGCGTCCATCCTGATGCTGCATTCCAGTCGATAGGCGAAGGGTAAGGATTGCCTACCAGGTTGAAGCCCTGTGTATATGTCCGGTTATGGTTGTACAATGTAGTAGAGCGAGCTCCATTATTTACCACCCCAGTTAGGTATACTGTCTTTTGCGCTGCTGCTGATCCAAAGTTTGCCGCGTAGCCTGAGAATGGGCTCAACACACCGGTGGTGTCTGTATAATTAACCCATCCGGAAGAAGTAAGATTCTCATCATACTTATAAAAGGTAGGGAAGGAAGCGGTGAGGCTTAGCTGGCCCGAGAGCTGTCCTACATGGGCGGCAGCGAATGGAGAACTTATATATTTATAGCCAAAGCCTGATGGCAGATAGCGCTGCATTGTCACGTTGCCTGTCACAGAGCCAGCACCAGATCCGTCGATAAGCGCAGTGCCTGAAGCATTAGAAACAAGTGTGAGGTAATTGCCGGTGTTGAACGTGCCCGAAACTGCTTTCAGGATGCCGGTCAATCTCAATGTATCACCAAGCGTGACGCCCGCCGCGTTGTTAAGTACGAGATTCTTAATAGACTTCGTAGCCAATGTTCCTGCGGGTATCGACTGAGCAGACGAACCTGTCATCTCCACTGTACCACTGCTGGCTGTAAACGTTCCGGTATTGCTGATCGTGCCGGCAATGGAAAGATCGCCCGTATTTGTCACAGTTAGAGAAGCACCGCTTTGAATGGTGATATTTCGTACATATGCATTGCCGGTATCAATCGAAGGATAGTTAGTAAGGCCGGAAGGCAGTACAACATCGGTAGTAGACGTTGGAGCGCCACCGCACAGCCAATTACCTGCAACAAACCATTTATTGCTTATGGTTCCTGTCCATGTACCTGCCGACTGTATGGTACTTTCCAGCACATTGGGATCCTAAGCTTAGAATTCCACGTGGACAAGTTGTCGCG
>JADMIO010001154.1_pt1 | contig 40433 bp, 39 predicted proteins | sample 8958161 | NCBI WGS metagenome assembly JADMIO01 (sample SAMN16585339, study PRJNA669376) | soil metagenome | isolation source: Crop rotation soil | place: USA: Cullars Rotation, Alabama | collected 2011
GCGACTTCAAGTCACGTGAATTCCAAGCTTCGGATCCCACTGTGCTGGAAAGGGGATGCTGGGTGCGAAACTCAGGGTCCTTGGTTTTGCCGCACAATAACAGTAGCTGACGTTCTACGTCTTTAGGCTCCAAAATTTCATGAAAATAGGTGATGTGAAGCGGCATTTGGGTGCGCAAAATGCCCGGCTCTTTTCGCGGAACTTCTTTGTAAAGCGCTTCGTGCATGGCAAGCACGCCTTCGATGGTAACTTCGGCTGAACGATAAACGGTGCTGTTATGCTTTACACGATTCGCATGCTCAATCACTTCTTTAAGCTTGTTGCGATGGTTTCGCACTTCCTGAAGGACCCGGCTTCTAATATATTGTCCTTCGGCATCTGAACTAAATACCGACGCGATTTCATCGCTCGAAACCACCAGGCCTTCTAGCGCCGAATCATGGAAAATATAGGCCTGAGTGCAAATTTCGCTGAAGGTGCGTTGTTGCTCCGGCTTGAGCGATTCCACCTCCAGTTTGAGCTTTTGAGCCTTTTCTTCAATGGTATAAAAGCGATCGCGCACGTCAAAATCATCAAAATCGAAGATCATAGGCCCCCCATGATGATCTTTTGGTTCTCGATTTTAACAAGTTTGTTTGAAAAAAGTGTGGAAGTTTGATTTATTCGCGTTTTGGGTCATACGAACTTGCGCTTGCCGCTCGACTCCCGCACAATAACGACATGTATGAACATCGCAAAGAACCCTTGGTCCCACGCGCAATTTTTATCCGGCGAGTTGGGCGTAGTCTTAGTGCGGCCATAGCGCTGATCATGGTTTCGCTCGGTGCAGGCATGGTCGGCTATCATAGTTTTGAGGAGCTAAGTTGGACCGATTCCTTTATTGAAGCGGCGATGATTTTATCTGGCATGGGACCGATTGCGACCTTGCATACGACAAGCGGCAAAATCTTTGCAGGCTGCTATGCGCTCTACAGTGGCCTGATGCTCATCCTGATTGTCGGCATTATCATTGCACCAATCGCCCATCGTTTCTTCCATCGCTTCCATCTGGAAATTGATGATAAAGATTAGCGACTAGGCCATGAGCCCAGCCCACGAGTCGTTAAACCTGACCAATAACTCACGCCTTTTTTCCAAGGGTAAAAAGGCGCTCTTAAATCCGTTTTGGAGAAGTTTTTTTATATCCTCGAGGGTGAAATCCAGGTGTTCAACAACCGCCATAATTTCTTCAGTGACGGTGGTATCGGAAACGAGGCGGTTATCGGTATTTATGGAAACTCTCACGCCCGCATCGAGTAATTTTTTTATGGGATGTACGTCGAGGGAAGCGACCGCCTTGGTATGCCAGTTGCTTATGGGGCAAGCCTCAACGCCAATGCGATGATCGACGACATACTGCATAAGCTCGGGATCTTGAATCAGTGTGGTGCCATGGCCAATGCGATGGGCAGCCGCATGATGCACGGCTTCAAAAATGCTCACGGGGCCGTATGCTTCGCCGGCATGCAAGGTAACAAACAAATGCTCGCGCCGCGCTAAAAAAATCGCTTCGAGATGGTCCCGTATCGGAAACCCGGCTTCTGGGCCGGCAAGATCAAAACCCACCACACCGCGATCTTTGTAGCGCGCCGCCAGGTGAGCCACTTCGATAATATGTTTAGAGCTATGATGTTTGAGCCCACATAAAATCTGGCCTGTGCTTATAGAAAAATCATGAAGAGCGCGAATTTGGGCATGATGAGCTGCCGTCACCACATCATCTAAACTGAGGCCTTGCTTGGTCAGTAAATAAGGGCAATAGCGAATTTCTAGGTGCCAAATATTTTCTTCTGCCGCATCTTCGCATAGCTCATAAAAAACCCGTTCAATAGCTTCGTGGCTTTGCAAAACAGCCACCAAGGGGTCAAAGCCTTTGAGATAGTCGACAAGGTTTTCCCGCACTCGCCCGTAGCCCATATGCGCCATGAGAGATTCTGGCTCATAGGATGGCAACACCACGCCGGATTTTCTGGCCAGATCAATGAGGGTCTCGATGCGTAGCGAACCATCCAGGTGGCAATGCAAATCGGTTTTGGGCAGCCGTTCGATCAGGTTTCTATCTAAATGCATGGTACCGCCGTTATCGAGTGAAATTTGAACGCCAATGGGGCCTTTGGGTATTCCAAATCTAGCCCAAAATTTCGTTTACTACTTCTTTCATACTAGCTTCGATTGGTGCAACGAAGTTCATAACATCGCCAGATATGGGGTGATTAAAGCTCAAGGCGTGCGCATGAAGTGCGTGGCCTTTCAAATCCCCAATTTTTTGCCTGATGCTTTTGGCCATGCTTTCCGGCCACGTTCGACATCCACCATACAAGGCGTCTCCTAAAATCGGATGCCCTCGATCGGCGAGATGCGCGCGAATCTGATGGGTGCGCCCGGTATGAAGATTCGCCTTTAGCACTCCCAAACCATTTCCTTGAGCCAGCACTGTGAAAGAAGTGCTCGCTTTTCGAACCCGCACGCTCTCACTTTTGGGCACCGGAAGATTGGTAAAAAACTTAAGGCGATTATGGGGATGGCGAGCGTGGCCCGAGCACACGTCGAATGTGGTTTCTAAAAATCCGCCTATGGCAACTGCAACGTATTCTTTGCCTATTTTTCGGTCATGAAAGGCTTTACTTAGCAATCGATGAGCAAGCGCAGTCTTCGCAATAACCATGATGCCAGAGGTATCTTTGTCTAGGCGATGCACAATGCCAGGCCGATCGTCGCTCGTTCTATCCAGGGTAGGAAAATGATGCAGCAAACCATGGCATAATGTGGGACCTGTCACGCCCGCGCCTGGATGAACCACCAAACCTTTAGGTTTGTTAATAATGGCCAAGTGATCATCGCTAAAAATGATTTCGAGATCCATGGGAACGGCTTCTAAGCGTGGCTTTTCACGCCCGCTGTGAACCACCAATTGTTCATCGCCCGTGATCAGCATGGCCGGCTTAAGTCGCTTGTGGTCAGCCGACGTTATTTCGCCTTCTTTTAGCTTACGCGCGATTTGAGAGCGGGACCATTGGGGTAACTTTTTGCACAAAAATTGGTCAAGGCGTAAGCCTTTGCACTCCCTATCTCCCTGAATCGTATTGCTACCCACATCCATAGGGTTCAAATGTAGTTATTGAATAGAATATGTCAATAAATAGACGTTAATTATTTTTATTTTATATTTCATAATAATTTGGGGTTTTTATTGTATATTCCTATCCTGCAATAGAGGGGTATATCTATGGCAAGAGCTTTGCTATTAGTCGCTATTGTCATGACCGGCTGTTTTGACAGCATGGAACTTGCCGAAAGTTCCTTTGGCGCCATAAATGATGAAAATTCCCGCGCCTCGCCCGCCTCCGTCATTTCTATGGGGCGTGATGATGATGACGGCGAAGGTAGAAAATGGCATATCGGCGGCAAATAAAAGTTATTTTACCTGTCTTTTGGCTACGCCAATTTTCGGAAAATACAGCTCAAATTCGGTAAATTCGCCGAAGCGAGAACGGCAAAGAATTTTGCCACCAAGGCTGTTCATTACTCGGCGACAATAGGCGAGGCCAATACCCGTACCATGGCTATTTCCCGAGTAAAATTTTTCAAAAACTTTGGGCAACTCCGCCTGACTGATGCCGGTAGCGGTATCTTTAAAATGAACCACATTAAACTCGGCGGTGTCACTAAACCAAATGGATATTTCACCCCTATTTTCGACCTGTATTTGATATAGCGAATTTTTTATTAAGTTAGAGAAAACATGAATCATTAAATACCCATCAGCCAAACACTTGAAATCAGTATTATATAGTAGGCTGACTTGAGACTTTTGAGAATCTGAATAAAACGGATATTCGTTCACTGCCCGACTAATACATTCAGCAATGGAAATCTCACTCTCAGGAAAAATCGATTTTTCAAAGGCACTAAATTTGGTTAAAAAGATATCGATAATGGATAAACTGCGGCGAGAAATGGAAATTAGGTGACTCGGGAATTCACGCAAAAGCTCAAGTTTTTGCTTCTCTACGCGGGGAATTTTAAGTCCATTCTTTTCCGCAATATTATACGCTTCAAGAAGGCGGGGCAAAAAGTCCTGCATGCCCTGAGCCGAAATATACATGGACGACAAGGGTGTGCGCATTTCATGGGCGATTGACGTGCTCGCGTCTTTATAGGCGTTTAACTTTTCAGATGCTATTTTTTCATTTCTGCGTGAAAACAAAATGCCGATGATAACGGAGAAAAAACACATGTAGGTCGTCCAATATACAGTCTCTGTGGACAACGAAAATTTTTCAAACTCCCCCATGGCGGCAAACAATGCGTAACCCGATAATACGCCGAGCATCAAAATCACAATGAAACTGCGCCAATCCACCAAAACGGCCAATAGAAGTAGCGCCAAAATGGCATTGAGAAGCCAAAATGAATTGCCCCGGCTATCAAACAACATAAACGTTGTGAGAAACGGCAAGCAATAAAGCAAAGTAAAATGCCAATAAAGCGGAAGATAATCTGCCAGGGATTTTATCCAGTAATCTTTAATAATTAAGAGAAAGCATAATATACCTGCAACAAAGCGCATCGCAATCAGCATTTCATAGTTATTGTGTTGCGATGGCGACCATTGGAAATACGGTATAATATAGTTGACGACGGCAAAAATGCCGAAAAGCTCATATTGCGCACCGTGTTCCTCAACTCGGTTCGTGCACATCGCATTGAGCTTTTGGAAATAATTAACCAGCCGTTTAGCTATCACCATAATTAGCAACCAACTTGTCATGTTTCAAATTGCTCGTCTTTTGCGGCCAGCATTGAGCAGCAATAAAACCCAAGGCGTTTCCGAGCATACTAGGAATAAGGCTACTGATCCCTAAGGAAGGCTCAATCATAAAATGCCACAGCAAGAAGACAAAACAACCGGTGGTAATGCCACTGTAAAAGCTTGACCGTTTCACTTTGTAGCCTAGCAACCCAGCATAAAGAGGAACGACAATTATGGGGCCCCAGAAATTGAGCGAAAACAATATGATACTCATGACGCCTGAGAAGCTTAATGAAATAATCATGGCACCCGCACCGATAAAAAGCGTCACGGCTTGGGTAAGTCTGAGCTCAGTTTTGTCTGAAATCTCCGTTTTTAACATGGGCTTAATGGCATCGTGAACTAGCGTAATACTTGCCGCATTTAAATAAGAATCGGCAGTGGACATCACAACGGACAACAAACCCGCGACGGCAAATCCCTTAAGACCAATGGGCACAATGGTATTGACGAGATGAGGAAACGCGAAATTGGCCTCCTGATCGGGATTGGTGGCGATAGCAATCAACCCTATCAGGCCAATCACCACGAAAAAGACAACTTCAATGAGCGCCGAAATGCGGAAAGTCGAACGAATTTGAGCGCGGTCACGAGCCATCAAAACCCGTTGCATGGTAGGTGGATCTAAAAATGGCACAGCAAACGCCAAGAAAATAAAAAAGTAATTGATTGCCGAGCTCGGTGTGCTTGGGAGTTCCAACAGATGCGGTGGAATGCGCTCGAACAATGCATTATAACCGCCTACCAGGTTAAGGCCAATATTGCACACCATAGGTACCGCGATTATCAAGACGGCAAACTGTAAAAGGTCGGTGGCAGTAACCGCTTTGATACCGCCAAAGGTGGAGTAGATCACCAAAGCACCGCAACCAATAAGGACCCCAATAATGAATGGCCAACCGAGGAAATAATTGACGATAAAACCAATGGCCGTCACCTGACCACCGATGGCTGCCGCAGAGTAAAATCCCCCGCAGAGACCTGCAATAATGCGGGCGGGCTTACCATAAAATTTTTCCATGATATCGCCAACGGAAATGCAATCGTTTAAGCCGTCGATTTTATCCACAAAAAATTGGCTTACTAAGAGAAGATTCAGTGGATTGCCAAAGGCGATCAAAATGTAAACCACGCCTTCCGTGAACACGCTGCTGGTAATGCCAAAAGTAGCGCCACCACCTATCGCAGTGGCTGTAACAGTTGCCACCATGATGGGAAGAGAATAATTTTGTTCGGCAATAGAAAACTGCCTCATCGTGGTAATATTTCGGCTTTTATAAAAGCCGTAAACCAAAACAATTACCAAATAGGCCGCAATGATTAAGTTATCTATCATACAATGACTCTAATTTCCCAAAAACGAGTAAAAGAATTTCCAATTCAGATGAACACAAAAATGTATTCAAAATCTCAATTGGTACATCTATTGCAACAAATCGCGCCTAACAACAATTGCCATATAAATCAAGGGAGTAATCAAGGAAAAGAGTTTCCTCCCATCTTTTTTCTCTATAGGCTGATCTAATGATTTAAATTATTCTAAAAGCGCGAATATTTGAGAAATATTAATCTCACACAGTAATGAATTATTTCAATATAACATGGAGCAATTGAATGAGATTTATTTATCTGATTGTTTTGTTGATTTGGCTAGGGTGCGGGCCCGATTTGTCCACCGATAAGGCACCTGCCGCCAAAACCGGCGATGACACCGTGGTAAACATGGGTGGCGGTATGGGTGGCGGTGGAATGGGCGGCGGCGGTGGCGGCGGCCCTGGAGGACGTGGCTGGGGCGGCGGCGGCGGTCCCGGACGTGGCTGGGGTGGTGGCGGTGGCTGGCCGGGTAGGGTTACGCCGATATTGCCGCAGTACATAGATACCCGGAACAATCCGCCTCCGCCGGGGGATTATGAAGACGATCTGATCAGACGTCGCGACGATTTACAAAAGCTTGGTGGTCAGGCACCCATCCAACCTAAAAAAGGTGGGTTTTTGCAATGGCTAAAGAATTTGTGGGCTACTGATAACACCCCACCAGCACCTCCAGCAGCGACGCCATAGATGCGCTGAATAATTTGGTGGGGGGGCCCATTATAAGTGGTTGTGCTCAAACGTAAGGGTTGTTGGATAATTTGATCTAACCAGGCTCCAATTCGCTATAGTGTCGTCCCGCGGCTTGACCGCGGGATCCGTAGAAGAGCATTGCTTTCGCGGATCCCGACAGTGCCGCAGGGCGACATACGGCCCCATTGCACAGATTTTACCGTGAAATATAATCTCCCTAATTAATACAATTAGTGACGATATATGAAAAAATTTATACACTCTATTACGCTGGCCACTGTTGTTATACTTGTTACAAATTCGGCTTACGCCATAGGGATTAATTCACAAACATTAATTAATCTGTTTGATCAACGCGAAATGATCTTTAAGATTAAGAACTTAGGGATGTGCCTATGCGACAATGCGCCGGCAGATGCCCGGATTGAGGCTATCTCCGCTCAGATCGAAGGAATCAATAATCTTAAACTGGATAAAGATAATGAATTGGTCATCGTCGTTTTTGGGTCCGGTGGATTATTTCAAACCTATGCGCTTATTATCGACCTTATTAAAGACGGCTATAAAAATATTTCTGTGGTGGCCATAGACCCTATAAACGGAAATGAAAAAGGTAAAAAGTATATCGACGGCCTTAAGAACGCGTTAAATCCAGAATTTATTAGCAATAAAAACATTAAAAACATAGCAGAAAAAATATCTAGTTTTAAAATATATCCTTTCGCTAAGATGAATGACTATATTGAAGCTGTTAAAGAAGATAAGGCTCCCAAAGGCCATAGCTACGATCTGATTGATCAACCAACTGTATTCGATTATAAAACCGACAAGAAGTACAGTAAAAACATGATATTCGATGACTTTGAGTTATTAATAGAGTCCACCAAAGCCTTGGAAAAGCCTGTGGTGGTTACGTTGATGAATGGCAAAGTGGAAAACCATACAAAAAATTAGTTGGTCCCGACTTAACTATTCGTGTCGCCCCGCGGCTGGCTTGACTGCGGGGTCCCTACAAGCTTTCACCACCCTCTCATACGCCTCGCTGCTTTTTATCTTGAACTGATCCGCCACGAGGCGCGAAATCGCTTTAGCCTTGAGGCCCTCGCTCACTTGTCGTGCGATAAACTTGGTGATTTCTTCGTCGCTCGCCAGCGGGATATCGGGTTTTTGACCCTCAACTATCACCACCATCTCGCCCTTTTCCACGACGGGCGGACATAGATCAGCACCTAAAATACCGCGATGAAAACACTCATAGATTTTAGTGAGCTCCCGGGCCACAACTACTCGCCGCTCACCCAAAAATTCGTGAAGTTCAAGAAGCAGCTTTTTTACTCGCAACGGGGATTCGAAAATCACCAATGCGTACCCGGTACCCGCTGCATCTTTTACCATCCGTAAACGAGCGGATTTTTTTTGTGGCAAAAATCCTAAAAAGACATGCCGTGTCGTATCAAGGCCAGCTCCCATTAACGCGGCCGTCAATGCGGACGCACCGGGAATGATTTCCACCTCGTAGCCGGCTTCGATGACACTTTGCACCAACAATGACCCCGGGTCGCTGACGGTAGGGCAGCCGGCATCGGTAACCAAAACCACTCTATGATTTTGCTCAAGATGCGCTTTAACAACATTAAAACGCTCGGCCTCGTTATGGCTATGGCAGGAAATTAAGCGTGCGCCATCACTGAGATGGATACCGAGCGCGTCGATAAGCTTTTTGGTGTGGCGCGTATCTTCCGCCAAAATCACCTGGGCATGAGAAATCTCGTCTAAAGCGCGCAAACTGATGTCACGCACATTGCCAATGGGTGTAGCGATGATCTTTAGCTTCGTCACAGTTAACCTTGGGCCCAAAACGCATCCGTAATATGATCTATTTTTGGCCCTAGATCACCAGGGCTTAGCGCGATCACATCAAAGCGACATTTGGGCTCAGGTTTCATTTTGGCAATGTACGCTTGGGCCGCGAGAACTAACCGCCGCTGTTTTTTGGTTCCTACAGCCTCAAAAGGCGACATAAAAGTACCCGACCTAAACTTAACTTCCACAAACACCAAAATGTCTTTTTGTAAGGCTACGATGTCGATCTCACCGAACTTATAACGCACATTGGTCGCAATGATCTTGTAGCCATTGTTTTGTAAATATTCGGCGGCCTTTGCTTCGGCATCGAAGCCAATCCGGCGGCTCACGACATGCTCTTTACCGGTTCAAACGACCGACGATGAATGGCGCACGGGCCATGCTTAAAAATCGCATCCATGTGTTCTTTGGTACCGTAGCCTTTGTGGTTTCTAAATCCGTAAATCGGAAAATGGTCATGAAACTTAGTCATTAAGCGATCGCGATGGACTTTCGCAATAATAGAAGCCGCCATGATCTCGGGCACCAAACTATCCCCTTTAACGATCGCGTTTTGTCTAACTTGGGGCAATCCCGGAATTTTTTGATTGCCATCTATTAATACTTGCCAAAGGTTGAGGTTGGCGGACGCCTCAGAGACCACATTTTCCATCGCTATGAGCGTCGCCTGTAGGATATTAATTTCATCGATAATATTTGAGGACACTTCGCTCACGGCAACAAATAACGCGCGTTCACGAATCTTCAAAAACAAGGTCTCGCGAGCTTTTTCAGATAATTTTTTGGAATCATTCAGCCCGTCTATGGGCTTTTTGGGGTCAAGGACCACCAAAGCGGCGACCACCGGCCCCGCGAGGGGCCCTCGGCCTGCTTCATCTACCCCAGCAAGCAAACCTTCCATGGAGTTCCTTTTTGAGGATTCGCCTACGCGTTTCTGGTATAATCTTGGCGTTCTTTAATACGAGCTTTCTTACCGCGAAGATCACGCAAGTAATAAAGTTTAGCACGACGCACACGGCCGGTTTGAACGACTTCAATTTTTTCCACGCGCGGGCTTGCTAGTGGAAATACGCGCTCAACGCCGTCGCCAAAGCTTATTTTTCTTACGCGAATATTGGCACGATTACCGCCGCGTTTTTGGCAAATCAGCACGCCTTCAAAAGCTTGCACGCGTTCTTTGTCGCCCTCGGAAATCCTAAAATGTACGCGAACAGTATCGCCAATACGAAAATTAGGAAAATCAGAACGGATACCTACTTCTTCTAACTTTTGAATCAATTTGGGAGCTGACATGTTACAAAACCTTCCAATATTAAACCTGGCTCATGCGAACCCCACGGCCATTACTAGAGATTTAAACAAAGATCAACAGAACTGAACGCTAATTATGTTCACATAGGCCAATAGGAGCCCCGCAAATGCCATCAGATGTTCCAGGTTTCTGGATACATTCGGCATCCCCCGGGCCGCATTCGGTTGGGCAAGGCTTACCGGCTTCACAGGCATTGGGGTTACATTTTACCTGTGCCTTTGCTCTCATAATATATTTATAAAAGGGAAAGCGTCGCGCCATATGGGTTTGGCAAGAATAATTGGCGGGGCAAGGGCTACTTGACCCATTCTCATTTTCACCAATAACGCCATCCCCATCCATATCCAAAGCGGGCTCGCGGCAGGTCAACACACAGGCCCCTTCGTAGCTTTTTTTGCCCAAAATTTTGCAGGTGGGCCGACTTACCCCAATGTTTTCGCAAAAGCGGTTATCTTCGATTTCATTGCAAGTCGCCCCAAAAAAATCTCTCCCCCTAAAATCGGCCCGGGATGCCAATGGAATTTTTTCCCCACAGACCCCTATAACCCGCTCGCATAGTCCAAAATCGCTTTTTTCTATCAACCTCTTGCACTCAAATCCAGCAGATTTATTGCAGTCGCAATCCAACTCCCCTTTTTCGCAAAGTCTCACGCTGCAGGACTGCCCATAAGGGCCGCCGGGTTGGCGTTCCGTGCGAGCAAACGCTGGCAGTAAACAGCCTTGATTTTGGGGGCAGTCCGAATCAATTGAGCATTCGCGCTTGCACTCCGTCCGCCCCACCAAAACCAAGGCGCCTAAATTGACCCGCACTGTGGGCAGGCACCTTAGACCATCTGTGCAAGCGTCCGGATCATTCGGCCCGCTACAAGGCAAATTTTCACCCATAGATTTTTTTAGACAAAACATGCCAACCGTCGCAACTCCGCCATTGTTATACGCCATGCAAGTCAGACCGTTTTGGCATTTACTCTGGTCTTTCGTCAGTTTACCCGAAACATTTTGGCCACATTCCACCATGCATTCGCCCTTACCGAATTTTAAAGGGTGGGCAACGCACAAACTTCCCTCGGCGCATTCGGCCCGGATCAGCTTGCCATCGGGCGATGCTGTACATTCTTTTACGTTAACCAAAGAAAGCTTTTCTCGCGTTTGCAATTTGGTCTCATTTATAGGCTTTTTAATCACGGGAATGGTCTGTGGCTCGTTATGGCAAGCGGATAGCCCCACCAAAATCATAATTCTAATGAACAACATTGGGATTTTCATCAAATAACTCCGCCATATTATGGGATTATAGTAGGGCAAGAGTACGTTTGGCTTGGTACAACGCCATTGACCAAACCAAAATTACACAATAAAAAAACTAGGAATACTTAAACAAGATTTATATATGACAAAAAAAGAAATAACCCAACTATTTTTAATAACGATTATCTTTATTGCCGCATGCATTGAAACCGATATATATTTGCCCGCCTTTCCTGACATGATGGATTATTTCAAGGTATCGGAAGAAGCCATTCAGGGCCTACTTACCTGGAACTTCATTGGCATTTGTCTCTCGGGCCCGCTTTATGGCCCGGTTTCCGACGCTTTTGGGCGCCGCACACCCTTGTTATGGGCTTTAGGCCTATTCGGCCTCGGCAGCGCGGTCACGATGTTTGCCGTCGATTTTGACCTCATGCTGGTGGGCCGCATTTTGCAAGGGCTTGGCAGTGGCGGTTGCTTCACCTTAGGTACCGCAATTATCTTTGATGCCTTCCCCAAGGAACGCGCCGTTTTTGCCATCAACCAGCTGAATACCGTGATTCCCATAATAATGGCCGTGGCCCCCATGGCCGGCGGAATTTTGAATCAGACCTATGGCTTTCGCTCTAATTTTCTCGCCATCGCCGTTTTTGTGGCTATAAGCTTTTTGGTATGCCTGATTTTCTTTGACGAAACCCTGAAAAAGAAGGATCGCAAAGAGTTTAAAGCCAAAAAAATCTTTAAAGATTTCGGCCGAGCGATGACGTGCGTACCCTTTTGGGAAACCACCATTTTTGTAAGCTTAATGTTTGGCATTTATATCGCATTTTTGTCCATCATCGCCGTATTCTTCGTGCTCGAGCTTGGCATTCCTAAAGACGTATTTCCTTGGTTTCAAACGGCCATTTTGGGCGCGTGGGTAGCAGCCAGTTTGTCCTATCATCGCGTGGCTAAACTCCTCAAAAGTCATTTTCGCAAAGTAGGTTTTATTACTACTTTTGTGGGATCTTTCGCCTTCTGCCTGTTTGCCATTTTCTTTCCCACAAACCCCTATCTGATGACCGCGGGCATGATGGTAACCTCCATCGGTTTTAACTTCACCATGACCATCTACTTCAATGAATGCATGCTGTGGCTCGATGACATGAAAGGCATCGCTGCAAGCCTTTCCACCAGCGCCAGACTATTTTTCTCCGCCATTTTTGTGGGCATTAGCGGAAAAATTTACGACAAGACCATTGTTCCCTTTGCCTTATTGTCGCTCGTAACCGTGATATTAAGCCTTATTATGGTATGGCATTATGAAAAAAATTATGCCAAGTCACTGGATAAAAAAGACGACGAATCCCTAGGAATGGCAGGTCATTAGAGCTCATGAATCACAACATCACCAAACGATTTTTGGAGAATGAAATTTTGGATTTGGTGATGTATCGCGATGCGCTCATTTTGGTGCTCAATAAGCCGAGCGGCCTGGCAGTACACAACGCTGGCGGTAGCCAGCACAATCTTGAACAATATTTTGATTGGTTACGCTACGGCCTCAAGCAAAAACCCCACCTCGCCCATCGAATCGATCGCGGCACCAGCGGCTGCTTGCTGCTTGCCAGAAACACCCACGCCGCCCGCGTTATGCTCGAACTGTTTTCCTCGGGTGCGGTAAAAAAAACGTATATCGCGCGGGTTCACGGTCAGATCGCTCTTGATCAAGGCGTCATCGACGTGCCGCTCGCTAAGCTTTCGCCCGAAAAAAAACATTGGTGGATGAAGGCCGATCCCGATGGGCCTTTAAAATCGCTCACCGAATATCGCGTACTCAAGCGGGATGGCCAAAAAACGCTGGTAGAGCTCATACCTCACACCGGGCGAACGCATCAGCTGAGAGTTCATTGTGCTTATTTAGGGCATCCTATAATTGGCGATTATATATACGGCAAAAACACCGAGGAAGATCAAAAAAGTCCGCTGCATTTGCATGCTAAAACGTTGACGGTGCCGCTGTATAAAAATAAAGCGCCGCTCGTTTTTGAGGCGCCGTTGCCGGGGCATTTTATAAATTGATTGTACGTGGTCCAGGTAGCCCTCACCCCAGCCCTCTCCCGACAAGCGTTTTTGGAATATTACATCTTCTGCCGGGAGAGGGGGAAGAACGGTTTTACCCCCTCTCCCGGAAAAAAGATTTATTTTTCCAAAAACGCTTGTCGGGAGAGGGCTGGGGTGAGGGCTACCTAATAATTTATCTCAAACTCTTCCTTTTCAATCCCCAAAACCTCCCCCCGAACACCCCCAACCGTATATAAAGATCCCGTCACCAAAACATCTAAACCAACATCTTGAGCCACGCGCTCTACTTCCAAAAAATTCTTATATATTGAAACATCTCTAGCCAAAAACCCTAATCGAACGAGCTCACTCTTAATATCTTCCGCTTTCATAGCCCGCGGATTTTTCGGTTCATGAATAAAAACTCGCGTAAATCTTCCATTCTTAGCAAGCAACTCCATCTTGTCTCGAGCCAAACTAGACACAAGCGTGCCAAAGACCAGCACATAATTTTTTTGCTCAAGATTCGCCAATAATTCGCACAGTCCATGAGGATTATGGGCACCATCTAACAAGATATTTTGGCCATTTTTGACGATGGTTTCACACCGACCAGCCCAGTTCACATTTAACAATCCCTGGGCAACTTCGGCTTTGTCGATTGGAAAGGCTTTTTGACACAGCGCCACGGCGAGTCCGGCATTTTTTTTCTGGTGTTCGCCAAATAAGCCCAAGGGTAGATCACAGGGCGGCGAAAATTCCGGAACAAACCCCACTACTGAGGCCATCTCATCCGCTACAACTAATACCGGTGGATCTTGGGGACTTATCACCACTGGCTGACCACGCCGCGCCGCTGCAAATTTTTCTTTCGCAATTTCTTCGATGGTTTCACCCAAAATATTCTGGTGATCCAAGCCAATGCTTGCGACACCCAACACATCCGCCAAACAACTTGTGGTTGCGTCCAAGCGGCCGCCTAACCCTGCTTCCAGAATAACTAGGTCCACTTCAACTTCGGCAAAATAATCGAGTGCGAGCGCCAGCATGCATTCAAAGAAACTGGGCTCCAAACCACTATTCTTAGCTGCCGTAAGCACCCTGCTCGCCGACCTTACGAAATCTCTTTCAGAAATAATTTCTTGGTTCACCCGCACACGCTCCCGCACGGAACATAAATGGGGGCTCGTAAACAAGCCTGCCCGAAGGCCATGGGCCATGGCGATGGACTCGACAAAGGCGCAAGTAGAACCCTTGCCGTTGGTGCCCACCACCTGGACAATGGGGACCCTCTTAACGAGGCCCATAAACTCGAGCAGTTGTTTTATGCGGGTAAGACCTAGTTTAGGGTTGGTGGATTGGCCGATGAGCGAACGCACCACATCGGCATAGGCAAACTCTTTCATACTCAGAAACTTTTCTTAAAAAGATCGAGATGACGAATAAAAGTCGCACTGCAGATGGCTAGACTAGCCATCATGAGAAAAAGCGACCCATAAAAGGGAAGACCAATTATACCAAGCGAAAGCGATAGATTGGTTAAAATAGCAAAAATCAGGCCGGCAATACTAGACAGTACAAAAGGCCAGGATCTAAATCGTTCTTTTTCTGCCACCACAATATTATCGATGCCGCCCAGACCAAACTCCAAAGAAGAGCTCACCAGCACTGGCAAAATGACGACGGGAAAGGTGGCTACTAACGGAACGACAAAAATGCCATGGACGATCGCCCAGGCAATGCGAGCGAAGTCGCCACCAAACATACCCGTGCGAACATAAATTTTGTAAGTTGCTATCAAGTAGTCAATCGCCGAAATCCACGTAATAGCTGCGATCGCAACCGCCTGGGCCACCAAAGCAACGGTACTCGAAAAGAACAGGCTTAGGACAAAAACGTAGATGAAACAAAAGAATACTGGGAGCGCCCAAAAAGGAGATTTTTTCCCCTGGAATAGGTAAACCAGAGCCACCACCAAGAACGGCACTGCTAAGCCTAAAGATAGCCAGCCATAAGCACTAGGCAACATCAAAGTAAAGAAAATCGTTCCCGAACCACCCATCTGCATGATGGTTTTCATTTTGGCAAGTTTGGATGTCTTAATGCTCTCTTTTCGAATGGCCACCGATGAACGCAAGGCCGTCATCAAGAGCTCGCGGCTTAGGATTAAGGCGGCAAAATAGCCTGGAAACATGCCGAGCGCAGCAAAGCTCAACATGACAGCGGCCATAAAAATCTTGTCGGCCACGGGGTCAATGAGGGAGCCGAGCTTGGTGGGCCCTTCCCTTCGCGCCATGACGCCATCGACAAAATCGGTGGCTCCGAGAAATAAAAAGAGGGCAAAAGCGGCCCACCAGGCCACGTGATCCCCATAAATCAAAAGATAAACAGGTACGGGTAAGAGGAGTATGCGAAGACTTGTCACCTGATTGGCAGAAATGCGCACTGCTCGCCCCTTTTTTGTTGAGGGTTTCAAACAGGGAGTTTTTTAACCTATCTCTTGTCATGCCAGCGCAGGCTGGCATCCAGCGCACGTGGGATAAACCTGGGCCCCAGCCTTCGCTGGGGTGACATATAGGTGTAACTAAAATCTCCTGATTGAAACCCTCCCATTGTTTATCTTCGCCTCGACAAAAATTCTTAGACTCTTTTTAAAGCCGGAGGGTTTTTTAGCATTTTTATTTCGCTTTGATTGAGAAGTCGATGCCCTCCCACAGGCAATTTTCCAAGCGGAATTCCGGCAAACTCGATGCGCAGAATTTTCTGCACAGGATTATTGATGCGAAAAAACATGCGTTTCAGCTGGCGATATTTACCAGAAGTCAAAGTCACCTGAAGCCACGTGTTATTTTTGGTGTCCCGGTGATGGGTGATTTCGCTTGGACCGGTTGGGCCATCGTCTAGATAAACGCCCCGTCTGAGCAAATCTAAATCGTCAGCCTTGGGAGTGCCCTTCACTTTCACCAAGTAAACTTTTTTGCGCTTGAACTTCGGATGCATGAGCTCTTGCGCAAGCTCGCCGTCGTTGGTGAGCAAAAGCGCACCTTGGGCGTCGTAATCGAGGCGGCCAATGGGAAATAGGCGCGACTTTCGGTATTCGGGCAAAAGTTCCATAATGGTGCGCCGACCCAAGTCGTCTTTGAGCGTGGTCACCACATTGGGTGGCTTATTGAGCAGCACACAAATAGGCTCAATCTCATCTTCAGGCATGAGCGTGACCAATCGGCCGTCCACGTGAACGGTATCCCGCCGTACGTCGACAACCTTTCCGAGTTCAGTTACTGTTTTATTATTGAGCCGGACTCTGCCCTCTTCGATCATTTGCTCAACTGCACGGCGGGACGCAACATTAGAGCGTGCCAACACCTTTTGAATTCTCTCCACCATCTTCCTCAACTGCTGTGGCGTTTTTCCCTAAAACCGCATTGACGCTTAGCATGGCGTCGTCAAGACCCGCGAGCGCCTCTTCACTTAAGCGCATAACCTCGCTCGAAAACATGCCCCGGGCTTGTGCTTCAACAAAAAGGTCCTTGAGCTTTAAGTCATTACTCTCAAGGTCAACCTTCATCTCACCTTCATCTAGCGCATCATAAACCTTCAAAGTGGGAAGGTCGCTCAGCGAATGCAGAGAGAAAAACTCCAAGAATTCCTTGGTTGTACCATAGAGAAGCGGCCTGCCAAGCCCTTCAGATTTCCCTAATATTTTCACGAGCTTAAGCTCAAGCATCCGTTTTATGGCAAACGAGGAGTCAACGCCCCGTATGTCATCCACGTCCACCCGGGTGATGGGCTGACGATAGGCGATAATGGCCAGTGTCTCTACTTGAGCCCGGCTCAGCTTCACAGGCTTTTTTTGCGCTAGGTCCAGTGCCACTTGGGAATTTTTCTGGGCGGTCATAAACGCATAGCCACCCGCTATGTTTTTAAGCTGGATCCCCATGCCTAAAGGGCGCTCCTCATCGGCCCAACGCGCCATGAGCTCCGTGAGCGCCGCAGAAACGTCGCGCATGGTTAAACCCTCATGGGCCGCTTGCACGTGGGCTAGTAGTTTGTCTTTGCTAATGGGTTCATCGCTAACAAAAATGAGGGTTTCGATCATCGACATCAAATCAGTGAGCGATGGTGAGGCTTTTTCATCCATAATTGTCGTCCACACGGGTATTTTGTTCTATATAAAAATTCTCTTTGACCACATGAATCGTCAGATCTTCCGTAGGCGCTTTACTGATACGCAAGAGCTTAAGACGCGACATCTCTAAAAGCGCTAAGAACGTGACGATCACATCGATTTTTTCATAGATAACAAAAAACCTTAACGCGTCATAAAAACTAAAATCCATGCGCAGCTTACAATAATCCATGAGCTCTTGAATGCGCACCGAAACGCTGATGCGATCGCGCGTCACGGTATGAACCACCTGCCCCTCAGATTTTTTGAGGCTTCGCGACAATGAATCGAGAAGATCAAAAATGGCGAGTGGCGCCAAATCGTCTATCGACTCGGCCTTTCGCTCCGTATTTTCTTCGCTACTTGCGGTAACCATCTTTCCGCGAAAAAAGACATCTTCCCCAAGCCGGCTGCGGTTCATGAGCTCCTGGCCCACTTCGGTAAAACTCTTATAAAGCAAAAGTTTTTTGATGAGGCCAGCTCTTGGGTCTTCACCCTCTTCTTCCATTTCCTCGTCATCGGTGCGTTCGTTGGGCAAAAGCATCTTGCTTTTTATCTGAGCAAGCGTCGCAGCCATCATCAAAAATTCACCGGCGACGTCGAGATTTAAGACATCCATGTCATCGAGAACTAATAAATATTTTTCTAATATAAATCCGATGGGGATATCAAATATATCGATGGAATGTTTACGAATGAGATGCAATAATAAATCTAATGGCCCATCGTAATAAGGGGTATCCACATATAATAACGGTGATTCTGGCGTGGGTACAAAATCCACCGCGTCCTTATCATTAAACCGACCGCGGGCGCGTACCTTGATGGCCAAGTGATCAAACTCGATCACCGACATTTTTTGCTCTTGGTGGTTTATCTCGTGCGGATTCATTTACCTATTATAGCCTATTTTATATCTTTAATCTTCGCTCGCGGATGATGCTCTTCATAAAGAGTGATAAGGCGGCGCTTATCCACGTGCAAATACGTTTCTGTGGTAGCCAAATCCGCATGCCCAAGCAATAGCTGTAGCGCCCTTAGATTAATCCCGCCTTCAAGCAAGTGCGTTGCAAAACTGTGGCGCAACTTGTGGGGTGAAATATCGCTTAAACCCGCTAACTGAGCGTATTTTTTAACAATTTTCCAAACTGATTGGCGGCTGAGTGCCCGTCCTGAAGCGCGCACAAACAACAAATCAGACAACAAACCGTTGAGCAACTTGGGCCGGGCCTCGTCACAATAGCGCATGATCACGGCGCGGGCCCGCTCATTGATGGGCACCATGCGCTCTTTATTGCCCTTGCCCAAAACCTTTAAAAAGCCGCGGTCAAAATCGATGTCGGCTAAAGCCAAAGTGCAGAGCTCCGATACTCGAAGGCCCGACGCATAAAGCAAAGACAAAATCGCCATATCACGCATTCCGCGAGTGGTCGTCGCCTCGTTACTCAGCAAACTATCCACATCGTCTATGGAGCTTGTATGAGGGAGGCGCTTTTCCACTTTGGGCAAGACAATGTCGCTTGCGGGATTGTGCTTCACCCGCCCCTCTTTTTGCAAGAAACGAAAGAAACGCCTGAGAGCAACGAGGCCTCGGTGTACCGTCTTAGCCGAAGCACGCTCATTAAAACGTCGCTCGCAAAAATCCATCAGATCCTGACGAGTGGTATGCGCAAGCTCCGTGATTTTTTTCTCTCCCATGAAGGAAAACCACACCTGAATATCGCTGCGATAGGAACTCAGGGTATTTTGCGCAAGCCCGCGCTCGACTCTAAGATAGGCCAAAAACATTTCGAGGGATTGTTCTTGTTTTTCATCCTTGAGATTCATGAGCCACCGCGGAATTTTTTTGATCCAGAAAACTCTTGATTCCGGACACCAGTCCTCGCACGAGCACTTCGCGAAATTTGGGGTTGTTTAATAACTTCTCTTCTTCAGGGTTAGACACGAAAAATAACTCCGCCAGTACCGATGGCATATCAACGAACAGCACATGAAATATGGCCTGATTGTATCCCCGATCGTTTAGCATTTTCTTTTGCAGATATTTTTTCGTTTGCATTTTAATTCCATCCACTAAATTACGGGCCAAGCGGTCACTTTCGGCGCGATGGGAATGGGCGCGTAAGTCGGCCAATATCAGATCCGCGCGGCTTCCCTTATTTTGCGTATTTTCGCGGGCTGCGAGGCGCTCCGCGTGCCGATCGCTGGCCACATCGAGACTATAAATTTCAAAGCCGCTGGCCTCGCGATTGTCATTGGAATTAATGTGGAGCGACAAAAATAAATCGCCCTTGAAACTATTGGCAATCTTCACGCGTTCTTCGAGCCCAACATAGCGATCCTGCTCCCTCGTGAGCACCACTTCAACGTTAGGGAGTACTTGCGCCAAATACCATTTAAGCCGTTTGGCCAAAGCCAAGGTCAAATCCTTTTCTTTGGTGCCATTCGCACCGACAGCCCCCGCATCGTCACCGCCATGACCGGCATCGAGTACCACTCGACCTTTGGTATTTAGAAATGGTGTGAGTTTCATTTTTTTTGCAGGTAATAATGAACAAGAAGAAACCGTGCATACAAAAATAAGTGCCATTACAGCGCTAACTAAACGTTTTTTTGTGCTCATTGAAAAGTAAACTATCATAATTTTAGACGCTCTACCCCTGAATAAATATAATGGAAATAAGCAAACCTTGAAGCCAAAGAGCCGAAGGTAATAAGCGGGTGTATTACCGCAATCGGATTACGTAGAAAATTATGAAAAATCAACGTAAGCTTCCCCTCATTGCCCTAGCCATGGCGTCGACCACGGCCGTTGCAATTTTTCTGACCGGCCGAATCGTCGACAATATCGCGAGCGTAGCGCCTCCGCGTATGGCTATGCAACAGCAAGCGCGGCCTGGCTCACTGATGGGTCGCGATGACGAAGCTGCCATAAAACGAGCCCCGAAAAATCGCAATAATAACGGCGGCAATCCCAAGGTAGACCCGCGAAAAAACCAAGGACCGATGGGGCGCAATTTAGGGCCGATGAACGGCGGGCCTCCGCCAATGCGCCGCCCTGGGGAACGTCCGCCAAATGGCATGCAAGAACGCAAGCCTCGTGGGCGCGAGGAAATGCCGCCGTCTATGCCGCCCATGCCACCACCAGACGCCCAAGACTATTACCGGGATATGCCGCCGGGTTATCCGCCGCCGATGCAACTTTCCCCCGAGGAAGAGAACGATCTGCGGGAACGCATGATGGAAGAGCAGGAACGCTTTTTTAAGAATGGGGGAGAGCCCCCGCCTGGCTATTTCATGCCACCTCCGCCAGGGTACTTTGAAGGCGACGAATACGATTACCGCGACCGCAATGAAAGTTTTAAAGGCGATTACGAAGAACCCGAGCAACCCGTTTTTGAAGACGTCAAAGAAGACCTTAGAACCGGCGAATTCCTCGAAGAAGATTATTACGAAGACGAAGAAGCCGATCTGTATGAGTCAGAAGATGATTACGTGTTTGATGAGTATGAGGAAGATTATTAAGGGATCCGCGCTAATGCGCCGCATCCCAAGATGACCCAATCCCGTACTCAACCTTGAGGTCAAGATCAAGCCCATGGCTATGCCGCATGATGCCACTGACATGCTCAGCAATAGCCTTTGCATCAGCCGTTTTAGCCTCGATAACCAATTCATCATGAACTTGCATGATGAGATGGGAATCCGGGTAGCGGGCCGTCAAAAATTCGTCGGTTTTGATCATGGCGATCTTAATAATATCGGCAGCCGTCCCTTGAATTGGGGTGTTGATGGCAATGCGCTCCCCGCGGCTTCGAAGCAGGCTATTTTTTGACGAAAGCTCTTCGAGCTTGCGCAGACGACCAAAAAACGTTCTCACCTCGCCCGCTTCTTTGGCTTTCTTGAGAGTTTCGTCTTTCCAGGCCAAAATACCACCGAGCTTCTCGAAATATTTGGCGAGATACACCGCCGCATTTTGGCGTGAGATATTGAGAGTTTGCGAAAGACGCAACACACCCATCCCATAAAGCAGCCCAAAATTAATGGTTTTGGCCGCTGAGCGCTGCTCCTTAGTGACTTCGCTTTGTGGCACGTCGAAAATTTCGGACGCTGTACGTCGATGCACATCTTCATCGCGAGCAAAAGCATCGAGCAAAACGGGATCGCGGCTCGCATATGCAAGCAACCTGAGCTCCACCTGGGAATAATCGAGCGAAATCAGTGAATAGCCTTCCCTAGCAATAAACGCCTCACGAATACGGCGCCCTTCGCTGGTACGAATGGGGATGTTTTGCAGGTTAGGATCGCTCGAGGAAAGGCGGCCGGTAGCGGCAACAAATTGATTATAGCTCGTATGCACACGGCCAGTGCTGGGATTAACCAGCGTAGGCAGGATATCCACGTAAGTATTCATGAGCTTCGCATACATTCGAAAGTCTAGAATAACCTGGGGTAATGGGTGACTTAACGCAAGCTTTTCTAAAACGCCCGCATCTGTGGAAAACCCGCTTTTGCCTTTCTTTTGTGCAGCGAGTTTGAGCTTTTCAAACAGGATTTCTCCCACCTGGCGAGGGCTCGCCAGGTTAAATTCTTCCCCTGCCAAAGTATGCGCCTGGGCGGTTAGTGCCACCAATTTGGCATTGATTTCTTCTCGTATACCCGACAGCTTCGAAGTATCGATCAAAACGCCACGCATCTCCATGCGAGCCAAAACTTCTTCAAGCGGCAGTTCAATATCGTGGTACAGCGGGGCCAGACCCTTGTCTTTAAGCTCGGGTAAAAAAAGCTTATGCAGGCGAAGGGCTAAGTCAGCGTCTTCTCCCGCATATTCCGTCGCTCGCGTTAAAGAAACTTTCGAAAAAGGGATTTGGGATTTCTTTTCACCACAGACTTCTTCATAGGAAATAGGCTTATGCTGCAGGTATTTTTTACTAAGATTATCGAGGCTGTGGCTACCCAGATCTTGATGCAATAAATAACTCGCAAGCATGGGATCGCCGCCAATCCTGAATGGGAAAAAACCATGACGCACCAAAACTTTGTAATCATACTTAGCATTTTGGGCGACGATAATTTTTGCGCTTTTTAGAATCGGGTTTAAAGCCTCGCGAACTTGAGCAACTGATAGACTCTTGGGCACCACCGTTGGGTCGTGAGCAATGGGAATATAGGCCGCCTCGTTTTTACCAAAGGCAAGTGAAACACCCACCAATGAGGCCGTCATGGAATCGAGAGAATCCGTTTCCGTATCTAGAGCAAATGCGTCGCTATTCGCTAATTTTGTGAGAACTTGTTCGAGAGCATTGCTATCGGTAATTGCTTGATAGGCATGGATGTTTATTTCGCTGGGTACTGGCGGCAACCCCACAGATGGCAAAGACATAGCCGGCTGCTCTGCATCGCCAAATATCTTTTTATCATTGAGCAAACGGTTAAAATCGAGTTCAAAAAAAAGCTTGCGCGTGGCCTCTTTATCGATCCCTAAATAAGCCAGATCGGCAATTTTTTCATTTAGAGGAACATCCGTTTTAATCCGCACTAAGTCTTTGGAAAGCGCCGCTAAAGCTCGGCCATCCATTAGTTTTTGGCGACGAGAATCCTGCTTAATAAGCGGCAACATATTAAAAATGGTTTCCGTAGGGCCAAACTCACAAATGAGCTCCACGGCGGTTTTTTTTCCGATGCCTGACACACCAGGGACGTTATCTGAACTATCCCCCATCAACGCTAGCAAATCAATGATGTGTTTGGGCAAAACCCCCATTTCGGCAAGCACCCCGGCTTCGTCGATAAACTTTTCAACGTCGCCCCGCGCGGCCCGCAGTTCATCCAGCAAAAATACGCCGTCATCCACAAGCTGCATGAAATCTTTGTCACCGGTGACCACCACCACTTCACGACCAGCCGCTCGCGCCTGCGTGGCCAAAGTTCCGATGATGTCGTCGGCTTCAAACCCGTCTTTCACCAAGCGTTTAATACCCAAACAATCCACTACCTGATGGATCAGCGCAAACTGAGGCACCAGGTCCTCCGGAGGGCTTGGTCGGTTAGCCTTATAGCCGTCATATATTTCATGGCGAAAGGTGGGCGCTTTGGTATCAAACGCGATAGCAATATATTTGGGGTCATGGTCGCGAATGAGCTTTAACAGCATGTTGGTAAAGCCAAAAACGGCATTGGTAGGCACGCCCTTGCGGGAGCGCAGATTCCTAATGGCAAAATAGGCGCGAAAAATGTACCCCGACCCATCCACCAAATATACGGTTTGGTCATCCAGTTTAGGTTGTGGCACAGGCGTCTCCAAGTGGTTTTTCGCCCTATTTCTACTAGATTTGACGAAACTAACAAGGCATTTTCCACACCCCTGTTTTCATATTTTAATGCGCGTTTAGATTAAGGTTCGAAGGCTTTCTGCGCAGGATTTCTCATGTCACTGAAGCTTCGTTTAACGACCATGCAGTTTTTGCAGTTCTTTGTGTGGGGGTCTTGGCTGTTGACCATAGGCGCCTACTGGTTTCAAACCAAGCATTGGTCAGGAGCAGAATTTGGGGCGATTTTTTCCACCATGGGCATCGCTTCCCTTTTTATGCCGGCCCTCTCGGGCATCATTGCCGACCGCTTCATAAATGCCGAAAAATTATATGCTTTATTCCATTTTTTAGGTGCCATTATTTTATTTTTGGTGCCGCAGGTCGACGATCCTAAAGTAATGTTTTGGGTCATGCTCGTTAACATGATCTTTTACATGCCAACCATTTCTCTATCGATTTCCATATCTTATTCAGCGATGAAACAAGCAGGATTAGATGTGGTGCGGGATTTCCCCCCCATTCGCGTGTTTGGCACCATCGGTTTTATTGCGGCTCTGTGGACGGTAAGCCTCACCGGTTTTGAAACGTCCCATGTGCAGTTCTACATTGCCTCGGCCGTGTCATTGATGCTGGCCATCTATTCTTTGAGCATGCCCAAATGCCCCCCCTTAGGAAAAAGCGTGGGCGGTACATTTTTACACAATTTTGGGCTCGATGCGTTTTCTTTGTTCAAAGACGTCAACATGGCCCTCTTTTTCTTGTTTGCCATGCTTCTAGGCGCCGCCCTGCAATTGACCAATGCTTATGGCGATACCTTTCTTCATGACTTTGCGGCAATGGAAGAATACAAAGACGCTTTTGCCGTCACCCATCCGGCGGTTATCCTTTCGATTTCGCAGATCTCGGAAACGGTTTTCATTTTGACCATTCCATTTTTCCTAAGGAATTTTGGTATCAAAAACGTGATGGCCTTGAGCATTTTGGCTTGGGTTTTGCGCTTTGGTTTGCTTGCCTACGGCAACCCCGCCGATGGCCTGTGGATGATCATCCTTTCCTGCATAATATATGGCATGGCCTTTGACTTCTTTAATATATCCGGGTCGTTGTATGTGGAATCCCAAGTGGACCCAGGCATGCGTGCGAGCGCCCAAGGTCTTTTCATGATGATGGCCAATGGCTTTGGCGCATTTTTTGGAAGTGTCGTAAGCGGTTATATGATCGATCGCTTTTTTATGATCGACGGCAAGTTTGACTGGACCGGTATTTGGCTTTCGTTCGCCGGTTATTCCGCGATCGTCGCCGTGCTATTTTGGTTCTTGTTCAAAAATCCCAAAGAGCGCAATGAAACGACGACTATTCTTTCGATTGCGGGCTAAGCCGTGATGTTGGCCTAGGAAGAATTCATGAAAAAATGCATTTTGGTTTTTCTTCTCCTGCTCACATCTTTCAAACCCGGCCTTGCTTACGACGGCGCCCATCGGGTCAACGCGGAGCTCGCCGGCATGTTTTTTGGCCTCGGTGGAGGTTTCGGCGCGGGACTGGGATACGAATGGGCCTTCCATAGGCGCCTGGCCCTCGCAATCGAGGCGAAATACAACACCGAAATGATTGCTCTCGGTCGCGGGCCTACTCATGAGGCAGGATTCGATTTGTCTATTGAAGGATTGCTTTTTGCCTTTGACAAGCGTCACTTTGGCAACGGCCTCGGGCTTTCAGTGGGCGCGGGCAGCCATTATTTGAGAGACCTTAGCAAGCAGGACAAGCATGACCCGGCAAAAAATTACGTGATATTTCCTATGGTTTTTTCCGCATATTATCAGCACGTGTTCGAAAATAATTGGTACATCAAAACTGGTTTTAAAGGTCATTGGACCATGGCATACCAACCCTATCGGGAAAGCGCGGATGGTGCCCCGGCAATAATGCCCAAGGTTTTTGTTGCCGTGGGCATGCTGTGGTGAATAGTTTTGCCTTCATGCCAAAGCGACACTTGGTCAAAAGCATTGTCGTGACCCAAGAGGCCGTTGGTACCTATTTGGTCAGGCGACCTGGATGCCAGCCTTCGCTGGCATGACAAATTATTGACCAATTTTGCACAATAGAAAAACGTTTTGGGCAATAGTGAGCCTGCGCTGCCATGACAACTTTGGTTATGCAACAACGCCTTTTCAACCGGGGTTGTTGCATAACCTTTACGTATGAGCACAACCACTCCTCTCCCGCTTGCGGGGGAGGCTAGGGAGGGGGGGGAGATACGCAGCAAACCGGAGTAGCCACCTATCGATTTTATGACTTTTTTACGCAAATGTCGCCGTGTCTCCACCCCCTCCCAGCCTCCCCCGCAAGCGGGAGAGGAGTAGTAGTTCTAATAATCTGGGGTTATGCAACAACGCCTTTTCAAAGGGGGAGGAAAGAGAAAAAAATTTAATTCCCAATCACCTTAAAATACTTCGCCCGTTTCTTGGCCTCTTCAAAGTTAGCAGGCATCCCAATCGTTTTGCCTTCATGCCACAGCGACACTTGGTCAAAAGCGTTGTCGTTACCCACGAGGCCGCTGTTACCTGAATCAAGGACAAATCTCGCGTCAATGGGATCGCTCAACTTCGCAACAAAACGAAGCGATGCGCCGTGGGTCACCGGCAAACCTCGAGCCGCCGTTGGTGAATGGGGACTGCCACCCATCTCACGTTTGAAATCCCGAAAAAATGCGCCGATGAGCGGGGCTTGAGCCAAGGGGCTTTGCCGTTTTAAATAGTGAACTTTACCCCAGCGTCGTTTAAATCTGGCGGCACCATATTTACTTGCCATATCGTCATAGGCCAAACGACATTGCTGACCAATAAAACTTTCGAACCCATTGGATCGCTCACTTAGGTCAGAGAAAATCGCGGTTTTTTCGCCGCCCAGTTGTTTTCTAACGGCGCTCTTAATCGCAAACTTGATCTGTTCACCGACAAATTCTCGAGCCAACATCTTGTCATCAAAAACATTTAAAAACCGCGCACTGATGATTCGTTTGAGCAATAAGTCATAAGGCAAGGCGCCGAATGAATCTTTGCGATATTGCCCATCAAATCCGGCTAAATCGCGGGCAAAACTTTGTCGGTCGGCATCGTCTGCCTTAAACTCTTCGACGCATAACTTGCCTAAACCCGCTGCAAGCTCCAACGCTTCCACTGACGTATCGTCTTTTTGAATGCTGGCTAGCTCATCAAAGTCGATCTTCTTAGAATTCTGAAGCATCGCACCGATGCGCTCGTTTATTCGCAACGCACGAAATGGGGGTGCGCCTTGGTAGGCAAAAGCCTTATGAGGCGATCCCCCGTGGCTATAAACGTTTTGGTTAGCATTGACGAGGTAGCCCTCTTCGGGGTTTATCACCTTGGGTTCGTCATTGATTTTTAACACCCCCGACCAGCGAGAAGATGAGCGGGAACCATCGAGCGGCAAATAGGGATGCTGAGAAGGGTCGCGTTTGCCAACAATGCCGGCATAGGCATAGCCAATATTCCCTTGTGTATCCGCTAACGTGAGGTTTACTCCCGGCAAGGTCATAGTGGATGCCACTTTTACGGCGTCGGGTACATTCTTGGCCTGCGCTAGATGGAGAAATTGAGAGGTCATGGCCCGGTGCTCATTCACTAAGTGGGCCGTCCACATGAGGGCAAATCGATCCCCCTCGTCGATCAAAGAATCAAAGCTATGATCCACCACCGGTCCAAAAATGCTGTTATAAGCAGCTTCCTCAATACACGTGCCCTGTTTATCGAAGCAGAAGCGCTCCATAACTTTTTCGAATCGATGCTTTTGGCCATCCACTATATAAGTATTTTCTTCCTCTTCGCTCATTTTTAACAATACCGAATCTTGATTATTGAGATAGGACGCCGTTACGCCCCATGCCATAGTATCGGAGGCACCGATCAAAATCGCAGGCAGCCCAACGAAACTTGCACCTCGAGCGTTTACGTCATCACTTTCGATGCCCGCCAAGTAAAAATTGGAAGGCCAATTGTGGCGCAGATGGGGATCGTTCATCAAGAATGCCATACCCTCTTTGCTCACATTTTTATGAACGGCCCAAGCGTTTGAGGCACCTTGAGTGGCTCCGAGGGTCGATGGCTGGTCGCGTAGCGATATTTTTTTGGCTCTGGGATAATTTGGGATAGCAAACGGAAGATCATCAATCTTGTTGTAATGCCCACGAATGACAGCCACACCGCGATCGTCCACCGATGCGAGCATCGCTTTTTTTGCGGCTTCATTTAAACTTGAGCGAGCGATTTTTAGGCGTACGAGCTCCGCCACCACGTCTGATGCCAGTTGCCAGGCTTGAAGTCGCGCAATGGTTACGACATCGCGAACGGTAAACTCTTCAAATGTTGTTCCGAGTAAGAAATGCTCCGCAGACCGGCCATTTTCTTTAGCGCTTTGGTTTACACCATCGCAATAGGACTTAAGAAATACGAGCTCGGCGCTATCAATATTTTTTATTTGTTCATCGATTTTATAAGTCATAAGCCGCAGCAGGCGATCGGTGCTTAGCAAGTCTTTTTTCTTGAAGAGTTCGGCAAGCCTTCCTTGAGAGGCATGGCGGATGAGATCGAGCTGAAATAATCGATCCCGGGCATGCATGTAACCTAGGCCAAAAAGTGCATCTTTGGTTTCACGAGCCCTGATAAAGGGAATGCCCTTTTCATCCACCGCAATTTGCACCGATGAAGCGCTTGGAAGTTCTAGGTTATTAGAAAATGTATCAAAGCGTTTGGGCCAAAATACCGAAAAGGGGTGGCATGACGTTTGAATCAAAATCAGCGTAACCAACAACACACGGATCATATTTTTTCTCATCATTCCCACTCAATGGTTCCCGGCGGCTTTTGCGTAATGTCATAAAGCACCCGAGACACATTTGGTACTTCGTTGCCAATTCGAGAGGAGATCCTCACAAGCACATCGCGGGGTAAACTAGACCAATCGGCGGTCATGGCGTCAATACTGTCCACCACGCGCACGACCACGGTATCCCCCACCACTCGCGCATCGCCCTGCACGCCGACGCTCGTAATCGGTAGCAAAATGGCAAACCACTGCCAAAGCTCGCTTATAGAGCCAAGCGTTTTAGCATGGGCAATTTCTTCGCACACAATGGCGTCGGCAAGGCGTAATCGCTCCACTTTCGGCCGCGAAACCTCGCCAGGAATTCGTATAGCGAGGCCCGGACCCGGAAAGGGCTGGCGCATGGTAACTTGGTCGGGCAAGCCCAACATTTTACCCATGGCGCGTACTTCATCTTTAAACAGATCGCGAAGAGGCTCAAGCAACTTGAGAGACATCCCCTCGGGCAGTCCGCCTACGTTATGGTGAGTCTTTATGACATGGGATGGACCGCCATGCTTGCATGCGGATTCTATAACGTCGGGATAAAGCGTTCCTTGGCCCAAAAATTCTACGTTGGGGATGTTTTTCGCCTCGCTTTCAAATACTTCCACGAAAACGCGACCAATGATTTTGCGCTTCTCCTCAGGATCCGTAATGCCCTTTAAGGCGTAAAAAAACTGTTCTTCCGCATTAATAACCCTAAGATTAGCGTTGAGCGCATTCTCAAACAGCTCTTTGACCTCTTCGATTTCGCCCTGGCGGTGCAAGCCATGATTCACATAAACGCAGGTCAGATTTTCCCCAAGGGCTTTGGCGATCAATGCTGCAGCGACGCTGGAATCCACGCCTCCGGAAAGCCCCATGATCACATGGGAAGAACCCACTTGGCTTTTAATGGTTCTGATTTTTTCGGCGACCATGTCTTTTAGGACGTGATTTTTTTTAAGGCCGGCGATGCGAAAAATGAAATTACTGAGAACATCTAATCCACAAACCGTGTGACTGACCTCGGGGTGAAACTGCACCCCATAAAGCTTCTGTTTTTCATCCTCTATCGCCACCTGGGTACAAGTGTCGCTCGATGCTATGGTTCTAAATGCACTCTTTTCTAGAAAAACTTGATCAAAATGGGACATCCATACTTCGGTGGCTTTACTGATGCCAAAAAACAGCGCTGAACTTTGGCTATGCGAAATCGCCTTTTTGCCAAATTCTCGAACAACTCCCGGGCGCACGACACCGCCATGATCGCTCGCAATCAATTGCATGCCGTAACAAATACCTAAAATAGGGATGCCTAATGTATAGATTTCTTTATCCAGTCGCGGCGCGTTGTGATTCTTAAGCGACTGTGGCCCGCCCGACAATATTATCGCGCTTGGGCGATCTTTTTTGAGTTCACTCGCGCTAATATGCCAAGGCAACACCTTCGATTTTACGCACAGCTCCCGGATGCGCCGCGCAATCAGTTCGGTGGTTTGCGAACCAAAGTCGATGATTAAAACGAAGTTTGATTCCACAAAGGCTCCTTAAGAATCCATTAGATAAGGCCGTATGATCGACCTGCCAAGAGCCGTACGCGGGATCGTGGATCATTAAAAAAAGTTGTGTTAAATGACGCGCAAACTTGAGGACAGAATATGAAAAAAGCAATTGCACTCGCTCATAACTCATTTGCATTTATTCAAGAAAATGATTGGTTCATGGCACTCTTTGGTGTGACTATTTTATTTGCCGGCGCACAAATATCCATTCCGCTGCAACCGGTCCCGATCACGCTACAAACTGTATCGGCGATGCTCATCGGATTGACATTTTCCAAGCGAGCAGCCTTAACCAGTGCATTGTCGTATTTAGGACTTGGCGCCATTGGTTTGCCAATGTTTGCCAATTATATGAGCGGCATAGGTGTGATTTTTGGCACTTCAGGCGGTTATTTGGTAGGTTTCCTCATCGGTGCGTACGTCATGGCTGTGCTCAAAGAATATTTTTCCTCGTCGTGGGTGGGTATGCTTACGAATTGTTTTGTGGGATCCGCCATAACATTTGCTTTGGGCATAACCTGGCTTTCTACTTTCGTCGGCTTTGAAAAAGCGATTACTTTGGGATTTGTGCCGTTTATTATCCCGGGCCTGCTAAAAGCAGTGGTGCTGACGGGATGTTTAAAATCGATTGGGTTGTTGAAGACGGGGCGATAATACCCCGACAATTGTCATCCTGGATGCCAAAAAGATTGCCGCAGGACGGCTGCGAAGTCCAGGACCTCAGGATTATGGCACTGCGCGGAGGTCCCGTACTATTACGCCGATGCCCTGCGGGCATCTTTTAGGCATACGGGATGACAGGAGAAGCATATGTCAGTGATCATCGATGGCAAAAAAATCGCAAGCAGTATCACTGACCAGATCAAAACCAAGATCGCAAACTCCCATTTCGCCCGCCCGCCAGGCCTCGCAACGATCCTGGTGGGCGATGATCCGGCAAGCCACGTTTACGTTTCAAACAAACGTAAAATGGCGAAAAGCCTTGGGATCACAAGCATCCACCACGCACTTGCCGCCACAACGACCAAACCGGATCTTTTAACACTGATAAACCGCCTCAATGCCGACCCAAACATCGACGGAATCTTGCTGCAACTACCGCTGCCAAAACATTTAAATGAAAACGAAATGATCGAGGCCATCGACGCCAATAAGGATGTGGATGGGTTTCATCCGCAAAACTTGGGGTATCTATTGCGCGGTGACGCCAAGATTGCCGCCTGCACGCCGTTAGGGGTTATGCATTTGCTAAAAAGCACCGGCGTCAACCTTGCTTCTAAACATGCCGTGATCGTGGGTCGCAGCACCATTGTGGGCAAGCCCATGGCTCACTTGTTGCTTCAGGCCAATGCCACAGTCACGATTTGTCATTCCCATACTGTCAATCTAAAAGCCCATACCCAGATGGCCGATATCTTGATCGTGGCCGCAGGAAAACCTGGACTGATAAGCCCTGAACACGTCAAGCCTGGCGCCATTGTGATAGACGTGGGTACGAATCGTGTATCGGGCAAACTTGTGGGTGATGTGGATTTTGCTGGCGTTTTCAAGGTTGCAGCCTCCATCACACCCGTTCCCGGCGGCGTGGGTCCCATGACCATCGCCATGCTCATGCAAAATACCCTGACCCTCTTTGAGGCGCACCATGCCGGCGCATAAAACTCCGCTTTATGAATGTCATGAAAAATCAGGCGCAACACTCATCGATTTTGGCGGCACACTTCTCCCCGTGCGCTACACGAGCGAGCGTGAAGAGCACCTAACGGTGCGCACATCAGCGGGAATGTTCGATGTTAGCCACATGGGTGAATTTGTGGTGAGCGGGCCCCAAGCTGAAAGTTTTCTCATGACTATGCTTTCGAATAACGTAGCCAAATTAGTTATTGGGAAAGCCCATTACTCGCTTTTGCTCAATGACCACGGCGGCATCATCGATGATTTGATCGTTTATCGATTAGGACCAGACAAGTTTTTGCTGTGCGTTAACGCCGCCAATATTAATACAGATTGGACCTGGTTAAACGAGCACGTGATCCCCGACGTAAAAATCGTTGACGAGTCACCGAGTACCGCTCAAATCGCCGTCCAAGGGCCTCAGGCGCTTCCCCTCATCGCCACATTTTTTGGAATAGAAGCGCCAGATAAATTTTGCTTTAGCCATGTGATGTTCAAAGGACATGAGCTGCTCATAGCTCATACCGGCTACACCGGCGAAGCGGGCGTAGAAATTTTTGGCCCACCAAATGCGATTGTTGAGCTATGGCGAGAACTCAACGAAATGGGCGTAAAACCTTGCGGTCTGGCTGCTCGCGATTCGCTCAGGCTTGAGGCTGGCATGCTGCTCCATGGCACCGATATGGATAACCAAACAACGCCATTAGAAGCTAGGATCATGTTCGCCGTAGACATCGCGAAAGAAAATTTCATCGGCCAAAAAAGTATACAAAAACAGCTTAAAACCGGGCCGAAAAAAACTCTCACGGGCTTTGTTATGGAAGGACCCGGGCTGGCTCGGCATGGATATAAAATTTGTGATGACGATCGCGAAATCGGAGTCGTGACATCGGCCGCTTGGCCTTATGCCAACAAGCCGCCGTTTGGGCTTGGGTATGTGGATGCGGATAAAAATAAAGTCGGTAAAAAAGTAAAAGTAGAAATTCGCGGAAAATTAGTGGATGCGGTGTTGAGTGGATTGTCTCGGCTGAGGGCTAAGAAGTGATTGCCCATTTTTGTCATCCTGGATGCCGAAAAGATTGCCGCAGGCAATCGGCGAACAAGTCCAGGACCTCCGTATAGTGGCGCTGCAATGAGGTCCCGCACTAATATACGCCGATGCCCTGCAGGCATCTTCTAGGCATACGGGATGACAAAAAGAGGAGCATCCAATAACCACAAATGGAACCGTTACCACCTCACCGGCGTACCCGCCAACCCATCTGCACTTAACCGCGCAAAAATCGACGTATCCCGAATCCCGCCGGTGAATTTTAATCCATGGGCGCGAAAGGTCGCCTCAAGCTCATAACCCGCACGCTTCGCCACATTTTGGCTCAAACGATTGTCAGCGTCGCATCTAATCTCCACGCGCCTGGCTTTCATAGCTTCAAAAGCATAAACCGTGAGCGCCTGTACAGCTTCGCTCACAAATCCTTGGCCTGCGCGGCTGGTGCGCACCCAATAGGCAATTTCAAAGATCGGGACACTCCAATCTATATTGTGAAACCCGGTACCACCAATAAATTGCTTGGTCTCTTTATCAAACATCCACAAAATAAGTTCTTCACGCAAAATCCAGGAGGCATGATTCTTGCGAGCATATTCTTCCGTCTCGGCAATGCTCGGTTCCTCGCGGGCCCACCCCATCCATCTATGCAAACGGTCAAACGATTCGATGATGGCCTCATTCACCATCTTGCCATCCCCTGCCATCGGCGGCCTTAAAATTAACCGTGGCGTTATGATTGGGTATGGCAAGTCGAGCAACACAGGGTTCATTGATAAAGTCCTCTGCCCACCTAAGCAGTGAGTTTTATATCATAATTTTCTTATACCTCTTTTTATGAGATATTCCAAAATCCGGTGTAGCGAGGGAGCAAATTATCAATGAAAAATATAACCATGCTAATCTCAATAAATAACTGTTATTTTTTTAATACCAGTCATTTTCACATATTCTTCCGCCGTCCTCATTTGGAGTATTTCATTGCGATCATTGGTCAATTCTATCGTCGCCCCTTTTTTACCATGATAAACGATCACATCTAACGGTTTAATACCGTATTCCCCCACCCAAATTAGTCCACTTTCTTTATCGATGGGAAACTCATATTTTTCCGCGGCTACGGCGCAGTTAAAAACTACGAAAAGAAAGGGTATTAATAGCACTCGCATTTTCATTTTAACTCCAATAAAAAGCCAAATTGCCAAATCGACAATTGACGTCTACAAACGGCAAAAAATTGCCACGCGGGGATTTCCCATGAGTCATGCCATTCCACAAGACCGGTTTTTTTCAAAAGAGCACGAATGGGTAAAAATTACGCAAAAGCAGGCGGTCATGGGCATCAGCGATCATGCCCAAAGCGCGCTTGGCGATGTCGTTTATGTGGAGCTGCCCAAAATCGGCACCAAAATCACGGAAGGAATGCCCATTGGCCTCGTAGAAAGCGTCAAGGCGGTGAGCGATATCTATGCCCCGGTGTCGGGGGTGGTGAAAAATATTAATCAAAACGCCATCTCCGACCCGGGGGTGATCAATAAAGATCCATATGGCGCGGGGTGGCTCCTCGAGATCGAGCTTACAAATAGCCAAGAACGGGGCGAATTGCTCGATGCTAAGGCTTATGAGGCAATGTTGGAAGAAGAGGCTAAATAGGGATTGCGGAATCGGTACCATGAGGGAAAAACATTTTTCTTACCCCCTCTCCCGCCAACCGCTGAATATTTTGCAACGCTACTTCGGGAGAGGGTTGGGGAGAGGGCAACCTGTCCTGACAGCGCCATCATTATGCCTTCTAGGACCGATCGAGTATGCTGAAAAACATCGACATTCCAAAACCGAATCACCTTAAATCCTTCCGCATTTAGCCAAGCAGTTCTCTTTAGGTCATAGTCCTGCTGGCTCATATGATGACCGCCATCAAGTTCAATAATTAGTTTTTTTTCGAAGCAGGCAAAATCAACGATGTAAGCTCCTAGTGGCACTTGCCGTTTGAACTTGTAGCCAAGGCGATTTGCTCGAAGATGAAACCAAAGGTGGCTCTCCGCATCGGTGCTGTTTTTTCGTAAAGTGCGAGCGTTTTTTTTTACCTTTGATTGATACACTGCCCTCTCCCCAACCCTCTCCCGAATCAGCGTTTTCGGAATACTAATGTCCTGGCGGGAGAGGGGGAAAGCACTATTTCAACATCGGTGCTGTTTTTTCGTAAAGTGCGAGCGTTTTTTTTTACCTTTGATTGATACACTGCCCTCTCCCCAACCCTCTCCCGAATCAGCGTTTTCGGAATACTAATGTCCTGGCGGGAGAGGGGGAAAGCACTATTTCCACATCTTTTTCTTACCCCCTCTCCCGCCAAACCGCTGAATATTTTGCAACGCTACTTCGGGAGAGGGTTGGGGAGAGGGCTACAACTTATCCTATTTCGTCAAATCTTGAAAAATTTTATATAATTCTTTGACATACACATCGGTTTCTTTTTGTGTAACCAACGCCCCATCATCTTTCATAGTCAAAATATCTTCCAAAGACTGCCCGTTTTCCGTCCGCCAGCCCAGTAAATCTTCTTTTTTAATGCTCTTAAAAAGACTTTCGAGTCGGGCCTTTTGAGTAAATAACGACATATCAAACGTCGGTTTTTGAAAACGAAAAAGCACCGTCAGCCCCAGGACTACAGGCATCGCACCAAAATACTTGCTAATTTCGTCCGTCGGCTCATTTATCGTGTTTTCAAGTTTTAAGTCAAAATTATTATTATATATGCGCCAACCCCAAAATCCAGTCCTTGGATCAAAACCTTTTTCTTCACGCGGATTACGCAATGGCTCGGTCAAATAACTAAAAAGAAATTTCTCTTTGAGGGCCTTATCGCTAATTTTATTGTGGGCATCGACGATTATTTCATACGCATTATCCCAGGAGTTAAACATCGTCTGCCCGATTAAAAACTCAAGGTCATTTTTCAGTTGTTTATCATTTTTTGCGGTGCGATAAATTTCTTCAATTACGTCTTTAAGAACGCCACTTGCGTTAATTTTTTGTTCTGGCGAATGAGCATGAACAACGGCCCTAAAAAGGCTGTCACCCAAAAGAGTTATCCACTCATTATCAGTGTTTGAGCCATGGTCACGATATCTTTTCACTAAATATTTGATGGGACTTTGGGTTTTTGAACCTTTCGTGCTTAAACCCACACCCGAAATAATAATAAAAGCTAAAGTGTTAGGGTCTTTTTCCTCAATCACTTTATCTATCGTACTTTTATCATTGACATCGCGCACCAACAAATCTTTTGGCGAAGAAGAAGAAATTTTTTCTATTGTTGTTTGAATATATACTTGTTTATTCATGCCCTTGATATCTTTTTCTGGCTTAACGAACATGTAATGCAGTTCTTTTAAAGTTTCAGTTTTTAAATTGGGGTCATTTTCTATCTCTTTAGAAAATTTCTTTGGTTTATGGGAGCTGGAAGAATCATTATCAGGATCGGACGGCTTTTTCACCCGCGGACCGCAGGATTGCGTAAAAAGGCCAATAATTACAAGTATTAATATATTTCTCATATCCATACACCTATAACACGTTATATAATATAACCATTACCATGAGGCCATGGGCCACCCTATTTATTCCACCGTCACACTTTTCGCCAAATTCCTCGGTTTATCCACATCAAAACCTTTGAGATCGGCCAGGTGATAGGCCAACAGCTGCAGTGGTATCACCGCCAAAATGGGCAAAGTTAATGGATCGCTACTTTCTAACCCAATAAAATAGTCGGATGCCTCTTTTACGAGCAGCGCATTTTTCGGCGCAATAGCAATAGTTTTCGCCCCGCGTGCCTTGATCTCTTCGAGATTGCTCAAAGTTTTGTGTAACAACTCACCGGTACCAAAAATAGCTACTGACGGCATGCCCGGATCGATGGTGGCGATGGGGCCGTGCTTGAGCTCTCCGGCGGGGTAGCCTTCGGCAAAAATATAGGAAAGCTCTTTCATTTTAAGGGCGCCTTCAAGGGCTACCGATAACAGTTCACCACGGCCCAAATACAGCATACGTGGTGCCAAAATCAGCTGGCTTGCAACATCGCGGATCTCAGTATCTTTATCCAACAGCGCCTTGATATCGGAGGTGAGTCGCGTAAAAGCTCGCACGTAATCGGCTTCTGCTTTGCTCGGCAATAAACCGCGGGCCTTAGCCAATGCTAACGTCAAAAGTTTCAGCACGCAGACCTGAGCGACAAAAGCCTTGGTGGAAGCTACGGAAATTTCTGGTCCCGCGTTTAAATAAATATTACCCAAACTCCCTTCACATAGCCTGGTTAACGCTGAACCCACCACGTTACAGATGGACAAACATTTGGCGCCTTCTAAAAGCGCTTTTTCCATGGCCGCCACCGTGTCAGCCGTCTCACCCGATTGCGAAATAGCCATCACCAACGTGCGCTCATTTAAAATGGGTTTGCGATAGCGAAACTCCGAGGCGATCTCCACGTCCACGGGGATTTTTAGGAGCTCCTCGAGCAAAGGCTTGGCCAACACGCCGGCAAAATAGGCGCTGCCGCAGCCCACGACATGAATACGATCGATGTCTTTTACGGCCGCAAAATCTATCCCAAAACCTTCGAGATTGACTTTGCCATCTTCCACTCGTCCGAGCAGCGCTCGCGCTATGGTCTCAGGCTGCTCAAAGATTTCTTTATGCATAAAATGCTTGTGGCCATTTTTTTCGGCGCTTTCTTTCTTGAGCGTGAGCGGCTGCATGGCCACCTCTTGCTCTTCTAAACACAGGTCCAACACCACACACATGTCACTCATGATAAAGCCCATTTGGCCATCTTTGAGCGGGTAAAACTGGGCGTCAAAATCCACCAAAGCAGCCTGATCCGAGGCTATGAAATACTCGCTGTGGCCCTTGGCTACGAGGAGCGGCGCGCCGGAACGCGCAAAAAACACTTTATCTGCTTCACCGTCGATCAAGATCGCTAGGGCATAAGCGCCCTTCAGCGTTTCACATAGCAAGCTCAAAGCCTTGATGGCGGGCAACCCATCGCCAAGCAAGCGATCGAGCACGTGAGCAATGACCTCAGTGTCGGTTTGCGAGGCAAATTCATGGCCCTTTTTTTGTAACGCCGATTTAAGCGCCTGATGGTTTTCAATGATGCCATTGTGCACCACACAAACCCGCCCATACCGATGGGGGTGAGCATTGATGGCCGAGGGTGCACCGTGGGTGGCCCAGCGGGTGTGGCCCATGCCGTAGGTGCCAAGCAAACTTTGGCCTTCGCATTTTTCTTTGAGACGATTTAATCGGCCTGATTCTTTGACGACGGTGAGCGCATGCTCATGGACCAATGCGATGCCAGCGGAATCATAGCCGCGGTACTCAAGGCGCTCGAGGCCATCCATAATGATGTCTTTGGCGTTTTTATTACCAACATAACCAACGATTCCACACATAAAATTACACCTGTCATCAAATCTTGGATGCTCTCTTATTGTCATCCGGTATGCTCCGTTTTGTCATCCTGGATGCCGAATAGATAGCCCTTCAGGGCTATCGGCGAAGAGGTCCAGGACCTCTGTAACTGGCACTCCGCTGAGGTCCCGTACTAATACGCCGATGGCCCAGAAGGCCATCTTTTAGGCATACGGGATGACAATGAAAGTGGCATCCACAATGACAAGAATCCCGTCGCCATTCATGAAATTTCTTCTCGCACCTTGATCATACGTTATACGGATGGCAAGGTTTACGCGGGCAACTTTGGAGGCATCCATGCCACAGCAAGGTCTCGGAAATTACGTCAATGGTTCGTTCATCCAAGGCGGTACCATACCACTGCATAGCAAGAATCCAAGCCATAATTTTGCAAGTGTATTCCAGGGCCAAAGCGCCCTTGAGCATGTCTCTCTTGCGATCAAATCTGCCAAAAACGCTTATATTTCGTGGGCTTCCCTGTCGCAAAGCGCCCGCAATGACTATTTAAAACGCTTAAAAACTTGTTTAATGAATCGCGAAGAAGCCATCGCCCAGGCCATTTCTTTGGAGATGGGCAAGGTGATCAGTGAAGCCAGAACCGAGGCCAAGGGTTTAAGCGCCCGCATCGATCTCATGCTGGGCCACGGCCTAAAACGCACCGAGCAAGAAGATCTGTTTGACCAGCGTGCCCGAGGGCGCGCCCATGCCCAAGGCGTGCTGGCCATCTTAGGGCCCTACAACTTCCCGGCTCATCTTTTAAATGCCCACATCATTCCAAGCCTTCTCACCGGCAATACGGTGGTATTTAAACCGTCGGAGATCTGTCCGCTTGTGGGCCAAGAATATCTGCTGGCTTTTCACGAGGCGGGCTTCCCCCCTGGCGTCGTCAACATGGTGCAGGGCGATGGCCAGGTGGGCCGTGCTTTGGCTATGCATCAAGAGGTCGACGGTGTTTTATTTACCGGAAGCTATGAAACCGGCCGTGCGCTCAAAGAAATGCTCCTCGACCAACCTGCCAAAATCTTGGCACTCGAACTCGGCGGCAAAAATTTTGCCGTCATCCTGGACGATGCCGATCTGACGCAAGCGGTATCGGAAGTAGTGGTGGGCGCCTTTCTCACCACGGGCCAGCGCTGCACCGCCACGGCGCGCGTTTTGGTGCAAGAGAAAGTCTACGAACAAGTGAAATCAGCCCTCATCGCGGCCATTAAAATTCTCGAACCCACCGATGCCCTAAAAGACGGCCTATTTGGACCGCTGGCCTCTGAAGCAGCCCTCAAAAAATTGACCGAAGGCTTAGAGCTCGCTAAAGCGCGCGGTGCAAGGCCCTTGGTGGATTACCGACTCCTGCCCGGCGGCGCCTTCATCACACCCTCGCTTTATGAAGTTGAGCCAGGCCAAAATGTTCCAGGTTATCTCGATCGGGAACTTTTTGGGCCTAACTTGGCACTTGAAAAATTTGCCACTCTCGATGACGCCATTTCCCGCGTAAACTCAAGCGAATTTGGCCTGTCCAATTCGATCTTCACCCTCGACAAGAGTCAAAGCGAGCGCTTTTTTGTGGGCACGAAGAGCGGCGTGCTCAATATCAATCGCTCCACTAACGGGGCTTTGGGCCAGCTGCCCTTTGGCGGTGTAAAAAAGAGCGGCAATCACCACCCTGCTGGCATCGATGCCGTGCGTTACACCACTTTCCCGGTGGCCATCACCGAGCTCAGCTTTGGCGAAACCTCCGCGCCGGCCTGGCTCAAAAACGATATTAAGCAACATCTCGGAACCACTTCGCTCAATGCGCTTTTGACCCGCCACTCTTTAGAAAAAATCTTTGAGTCATTCGGGATATTCAGCGATAACGTGGGGCCATCTCACGTGATCTACACCCTAGCTTCTTTTAATAATCTGAACGGCCAGAAGGACAGCTTTATCAAAGCTCTAAAAGAAGCCCTG
>JADMIO010983863.1_pt1 | contig 40432 bp, 28 predicted proteins | sample 8958161 | NCBI WGS metagenome assembly JADMIO01 (sample SAMN16585339, study PRJNA669376) | soil metagenome | isolation source: Crop rotation soil | place: USA: Cullars Rotation, Alabama | collected 2011
ACGAAAGGCCCAGTCTTTCGACTGAGCCTTTCGTTTTATTTGACCATGTTGGTATGATTTAAATTAATACGACTCACTATAGGGTCAGTGCGGCCGCGACTTCAAGTCACGTGAATTCCAAGCTTCGGATCCCACTGTGCTGGAAAGAGCAAGTTGCATGCTTCAACGGATCCTTCCGTAGCGCGCATTACTTCAGCGATCTCATTTTCGCTAACCATATCTGTCAATCCATCACTGCAAAGCAAAAGGCGATCCCCTTCGATTAAACGCACATGCCGGATCTCCATTTCGATCTTCCCTGATTTCCCACCCAGACAACTGGTAAGATTGTGGCGCAAACAATGTGTTGACGCTTCTTCGGGAGAAATGGCTCCGGAATCAGCGAGAGCTTGTGCCACAGTTTGATCATGAGTTAATCGCTTGAGGTTATTCTGCCGAAACAGATAAGCGCGGGTGTCACCGATATGAAGTATGAAAAGATCATCTCCAAAACTATATGCTCCGGTCAACGTCGTTCCCATTCCCTTCAGCCTCGGATAGGCTTCAGCATGTTCTAAAAGTGCGTTGTCGACCTTTTGGAAGTAAGCTTCTGCTCGCTCTTTTACATCTTGTAATTCAACTTCTCTGGTTTCAGGATTATCTAATTTGAGTGCCCATTTCGCTGCATTCAGGATTAGACTTACCAACACTCGAATTGCCATTGTGCTGGCGACTTGCCCTCCATTAGAGCCACCGACACCGTCAGCAACGGCCATCCCGTAGCCAATTTCATCAGATCGATCCGGCAACGCTCCTGGCTCGAGGCTCGTCTCGACTTTTTCCCAATAGCGTCCGGAGCGATAAATTATGTAAGCATCTTCGTTGTTCGGTCGCACCTTCCCAGGGTGAGTCATGGCTCCGCAATCAATCCGCACGAGACTCGAAAAAGGCTTCGGCGGCTGAAGCGGATCCATTACTGGAAACTCCATGATAAGGGTATCGGCATCGCTAGGATTAAGCATGTGGTTCACCTCGCAAAATCAAAATTTCTTAATGCTTTATTTCCAATTTGAAATATTTCATTTGTTTTTTGTTACTTTATCCGTGTTGCGGTTTCATGATTTGCAACTCAGATTTAAATACTCCGCTGTCGTTCTTTCTTTGCTGCACTTCTAGTGTTTCGTATTCCTGCACCGGTGTAAGATGATTGAAAGAGATTCGCATTCGGTACGGGGACTCTTTCCAATTTCCGTACTCACGGCTCCAAAATCTGGTAAAGCATTGTTCGCCGCATACATAGAATGTCTGATCGTTCACTTCAAATTCACGTTCGGCTTGTAATGCGCAGGGTTTCACGTCGCACAAGACTACAGTAACCTTCGCCATCAATCTCTCCTATTGGTCCGTTCTCTTGTCAGCGGCATCGTCAATCTTTGTCTGGATCTGGCACCTGATTTTCTTTTTGCTTTTCTTTTTCTTTGGCCTTTGCCGCTGATTTCTTGTCTTTCGATTTCGGTAAAGAGTTTTTATCAGGTTGCTCTTTCTTATCTTTGAGGCTAGGGTCCTGGGGCGAATCGCTCTTATCTTTTTCCGGAACTATCTCATCGTTCTTGTTTTCCTTGGGATCGATCTGCTGCTGTCTAACAATCTCATTCTGTTTTTGCTTAGATGCATCGATCTGTTGTAGCCGCAGATCATCATTCTGCCTTTGCTTGGCAGCATCGATCTGCTTTTGCTTGGCAGCATCGATCTGCTTTTGCTTGGCAGCATCATTCTGTTTCTGCTTAGATGCATCGATCTGCTTTTGGACTTTGTCTTCTTTTTGAGGTTTGCTGCTGTTTTCGGGATGTGCGCCCTTCAAATCAGTGGTACCGATGCTGTTTCCTTTCTTAGGTTCTACCAGCTTTCCTTCTTTCTCTATTTTCTCTAACTTAACTTTTTCAGCTTGTTCTCTTTTTACTCTGTTTTGCTCGCGGTTTTGCTTTGCCTGGCTTGCCTGGTTGATGATCTGTTCAGAAGAAAGAGTTTCGACTTTCGGCTGAACGTTTTCCTGATGGAAAATTCTAGTTACCACTTCCTTGTTCTTGGAATTCTGACCTTTGAATGATTTTTTATTTTCTGCAAATCCCGGAGCGATGATGTCGCGCACAATTTTCTTGCTATTTTTACGAATTCTATTTACATCGTCACTTCCTGTTGGCACGACGACTTTAATGGCCCGCTCATCTGTCTGCAGCTCTTTGACCTCTACCGGAGTATCCTGGATCTTCTGCTTTACAATTTTTTCCAGGACTGATCGATCGATCTGGCGGTTTGTAATTCTCACCAATTTCCGGTCAAAGACATAACGGGTATAATCCTGACCCAAAGAATAATCCGCATAATTGTCGTATCCGTAGTTCTCATTATTGATAAAGATCCAAAGGTTAAAGCTGATGTTGTTATAAGAGGGGTTATAGTACATGTTACGGTAACGTGAATCATAGTAAGGTCCGCCGTAACCATAGCTACCATCATTTCCGAAATCATTATCGTTATATGCGAATTGATTGTCTGGACCCACATTGCTCAAGTATCCTCGGCTGTAGTCATATCCGCTCGGCGGTAAAGGCATCCATCCAATCGAGTCATAGCTGCGCGCCCAACTTACGCGACCTGCATGCCAATCGTGGCCCGGAATCCAAACCCAACCATAGTTGCGAGTATAGATCCAGTTGCCATAATGGTAACCGGCCCATGCCCAGGGTTCGTACCCTTCCCACATCTGTCCATACTGATGAGTGGAAATCCAGTGTCCGTACATATATGGACGCCAGTCACTGGATGTATATGGTCTCCAAACCTGACCAAAAGGCGCAACGCTGACCCAGAAACCATATTGGCCCATCACATCATGAAAATTAATTCTGGGGGAAGCATATCCCTGATTCATTTGATAGGCGTAGGGAAGATAATCATAATCCCCAACCGGTTGGTAGTAGTCATTTGACCCTAGACCAACATTAAACGACACACCCGCATTAACCGTAGTAAATCCAGTGATCAGCAATGCCAGGATCAATGTAATATTTCTTAATTTACTCATTTTCTAATTCCTTGGATGGAATAACGAGATTCGAATGAACACTCTTTACACCATCTACAGACAGCCCTAACTCCACGGCGCGATTGATTTCCACGTGGTCAGCAGCTATTCCATTCAATGTAACGTGGCCATCAACAGTATCCACATTATTATTCGATGCAAACACCAACTTATCAGTGTGTTGAGCATCCGGATTGTCCATCAGATATGTCACAATCTTTAGGAACACTTCCTGGGTTTCATCATCTTGGTTTTTCAATTTCATTGTTCTTTCTAAGTTTTTAAGTGCAAGCAACGCGCCAAACTATTCATGCATATCGATGAAGCTTCGAGTTGTAGGCGAGCTAACAGTTTCAGCGGATCCATTTCCTGTGGAAAACATGTTAAGTTAACCTTCCTTTTATCCTATTGACTTTAACGTGATACTTCTAAATCGTTCATTCGATGCATTTGAGCGTAGGAGGAAATTGTCCATGTTTTGTTGGAGAATGTCCTGATATCGCGCTAGTTAGCCAAATCGGCTAACATCCGGCCTGTTGCAATCGGAGTTCTTAAGTATTGCTTGACGACTACTTTAAAGGTGGAACTATATTGGTTTGTGATGGGATCGAATTGCCTATTGCCCACGATCTCATAGTTCCCACTGACTCTGCCGCCAGTTGGACAACAGTGTAGATCGGAATCTTTGGCAATGTAGAATTCAAATGTTAGTTTATCCCCGTTGCAGTTCATACTGCCGCCACTGAGAACCGTTTCTTGCGGATCGACTTTGTCTTCATAGTTTTCCGCTGCGTCTTCAAGTTTAATTTCGTGCATCGCAGCATCCGGCGAGATCCAAAATATCGTGTCTGTTACAAACCCACCAGATCCTGCAGGAGTAGTAGAAACGTGTACGAAATTTTCCCCATGGTAACGAAAGACACCAGGCCTTTCGTACCTATCAGAGCTCATTGTTTTAAGTAATTTGCCGCTGGCGGATAATCGAAAGCTCAACACGTCGTTCTTCAAAAACCCTTGTCCGTCCTGGTAGATCGTCGCTATGATTTCGTGCTTACCTGCTACTAGCAAAAACTTTGAAAGCTGGCCGGCTCCAGCGCCAAGGGGAAAGCCAATCAACAGCAATACCACGACTGGAAGGATTTCCCGAAAAAGGTAAGCTTTTATTATCCGCATACTTTAAATAGTACATGCTTTCATCATCTATTGATGTCGTAGATCAGGTAAATATTCGTAGTAGCACATTAGACGGCATGTAGTAGTTATTAGAAATAACAAAGTAGAGAATTGATGTGAGCGCAATTCTAGCATCTTCCCCAAAAATAGAATTGAGAGCTTCTAACAATGGGGAGAGACTACAACGAATTTCTTTAGAGGCGTCCCATTAAAAACAGGATTATCAGTACAACGACAATGAGACCAACGATTCCACTCGGAGCGTATCCCCAGTTCCGGCTATGCGGCCATGTTGGCAAGACGCCAACCAATGCGAGGATTAAAATCACAATTAGGATTGTAGTTATAGGCATCTCTCTCCTCCTTCGAAAATACAATGTTCATTATAAATACCTGCATTCCAAGAAATAATGCAACGGTCAGATATCACAATGTTCGATTTTTCCTGAAGTTTTCTATTTGGGCCATCGTATTCGATCATAAGCATCACGCACTGCGTCCTTAAAGTCTTGCCAGGTGTTATTAGTGGAACCTGCGTAAGAGGACCAATTTCTTTCCAGCTCAGACTCAATTTCTTCAAACTTCCGGCCTGCATTTTCGGGCTTAGCTGCGCTTTCCCATCCATAATGAAAAGCAAGCGCGTAATCATCGTACTCGCGACCTTCATTGTAATAAGGGCGTGTTTTATATTTTTCCTTCCAGTAAGCTTCCTCTTCTGATAGGTTGATTGTTTCACTAGACATCCGAACTAATACTCCAGGACGTGTATCATCCAACTGAGCCGCCGTGATCTTTCGTTGCATTTCTTCATCTGTTTTTATTTCTGACATATTTTGCTCCATCGTTAGTACGTTTCCTTTTGTCTCCTTCAAACTTTCATCGATTCCGGAAAGCTAGATTTTGTCCGGCTTGTCCGTCTTGAAGGCAGAGAGCATATTCACCAGGTCATCTGCATGCTCTTCTTCCACTGCAAGAATTCTTTCCATCAAACTTCGAGTCGTAGAATCGTCAGTGCCCAGCCATCGAATAATTTCTGAATATGTTTCGATTGCAATCCTCTCAGCGACTAAATTTTCGCGGATCATATCGCCGAGTGATTCCGCCTCTACATATTCCGAATGACTTCGCGATGAAAGGCTTGCCGGATTAAAATCTGGTTCTCCTTGCAATTGGGTGATCCGTTCTGCAATCTGGTCCGCATGAGTTTGTTCCTCGTTTGCATGCTGCAAAAACTCTTGAGCTACAGGTTCAGCATGGATTCCTTTCGCCATATAGTAGTGCCGTTTATACCGTAAAACACAAACGATCTCAGTTGCTAATGCTTCATTTAAGACTGAAATCACTTTCTTGGGATCGGCCTTATAGCTTTCTGTTAGCGGTCCGCGCTCCATAGATTTGCGGGCGCGTTTTCTAATTTCTTTTATGTCTGTCAAAAACTCATTCATCACTATCTCCTGCGAAATAAATTGTCTGATTGTTATCGCGAATTCAGCTCAAGTTCTGTCACCTTCTGGAAGTGATATCCCATGATGGCAAGAGTAACGGCCTCAGAGAATGCTGACGCATTGCGCCAATATGCCTGAACCAGAAACTTCCAATAATGGAGGCGTGAGGATCCAAGAATTCCTTGCTTCACAATCGAATTGAAGAATGCAATAAGATCCGCAGCCTTTAACCGCTGCCGTATCTTTGGTTTGTAATGAGAAAGAAATTCGAGAACACGCGCGTAGTATTGGCGCGGCTCATATATTGTGGACAGAATTTTCTTGTAACCTTCAATTAAGATGTCGGAGTTCATTATCGGAATGAAATTCAAATCCAGAGTTGTGTTACTTCCATTACTTTCCGTCAGCAATCTGCCTTCTTTCTTCAGACGATGCGTGAGCTGCGTTCCCGGTAATGCCGAAAGTAAACCCACCATGGAAACGGGGATCGCTGCTTTTTGGATAAAATTAGTGACTCGAGAAAAAACATCGGGCGGATCGGAATCAAAACCGACAATAAAACCACTCAACACTTCCATACCAGCCCGCTGAATTTTGCGAACGGAATCGTGCAAATCCATCGTAGTGTTTTGCATTTTTTGAGTTAATTTCAGGCTTTCTTGTACCGGCGTTTCGATTCCCAAAAATACTTTACGGAATCCGGCTTCTACCATCATTTCGATCATGTCATCTTCCCGCGCAAGGTTTACAGATGCTTCGGTGAAAAGACTGAAAGGATAGCGGTTCTTTTTCTGCCAGCGGATTATTTCAGGCAATAATTTTCGAATAATAGTTTTGTTCCCTATAAAATTGTCATCTACAATAAACACGCTACCGCGCCAACCTTTCGCGTAAAGCAGTTCAAGCTCGTAGAGGAACTGATCGTTCGATTTACAGCGTGCCTTGCGGCCATAAATTTCGATGATGTCACAAAACTCGCAGTTGAATGGACAACCACGCGAAAATTGGAGCAGCATCGCGCTGTAATCCTTAATACGAATTAAGTCCAGATCGGGCGCCGGAGTATCTTTAAGATCCGGCATAATTGAATTCATGTAGACCTTTTTCGTGCATCCATTTTCTAAATCGAGTACAAACTGCGGTAGCAAATATTCTGCTTCGCCAACCATCACATGATCGACTTCATCATATCTGGCCGTATCTTTGGCCCAATAAGGACCACCCACCAAAATCTTTTTCCCGAGTTCACGGCTTCGCCGAATTACTTCGTTTGCTGAATCCCGCTGCACAATCATGGCGCTGATGCAGACAAGATCAGCCCACAGCAAATCGCTGTCTTGTAGACTTTGCGTATTCAAATCCACCAGCTTCTTATTCCATTCACGCGGCAAAAGCGGCGCAATCGTCATCAAGCCCAATGGAGGGTAAGATGCTTTTCTTCTTTGAAAACCTACGGCGAACCGAAAACTCCAATATGTTGGAGGATATTCGGGATAAACTAACAGCACATTCATGAATACTCCTATAGAACGGTTGGTGACGAAGGACCAAATGTTTTTATAATCTTCAAATTTGGTGAACGAAATCCAACTGACACATGATCAGAGAAGTGGACCGGCATTTTATGCAAGCCCTGCAACGCCTTCCATTTTCTGTACTCCGGACTGCGTAAACTCACAAAACTGTGTGCAAGGCAAACGTGCATTTTGTCCCGCCTCAATAAAATTTCATTCACCGCCAGACGCGTACAGGACTTTACATCGCATAAATAAATTACTTTAACCATATCTTTTCCTTCTATCTTTTAATGGCCTCATTTTCATTAAAAAAAGGCAGAGCACGATGCCCTGCCATATTTATTTAGTTTGGAGAGCCATAATTATTCAGCGGTTGAAAGGGCCGAGCCAGCGATCTACCGCTGGCTCTTCCGCCGGTGATCCATAAGACCTCAGTCAACGAAGCCCTTGTCAACTTGCCTCACTGCGCGTACGAGTGCTCGGGAAACTATGTCAATTATTCGCAAGTATTCGAACTTCTGAACATGGAAACAGGGAGCCGAACCGTCACTGTTGTACCCTGATTCGGAGTACCTCGAATATCTACATCCCCCTGCAACAGAAATGCTCGTTCCTTTAATCCGATCAAACCGAATGAAGCATCCTTTGAAAGATCACTTTCGCTAATGCCAATTCCATCATCTTTAACCTGCATAATAAAAAATTCCTTATTTTCTTGAATGGTGGCTTCTACGTAAGATGCATTTGCATGTCTGCCAATATTGGAAAGAGCTTCCTGGAACATACGAAATACAGCAGTGGCAGAATTACGGTCACTCATTTCGATTGTTTTTAAATGAGATCGAATTTCCACCGGAATTTTTGTACGACTCTGGAATTCCTGTGCCTGCCATTCCATTGCCGCCTTCAGTCCATTGTGTTCCAGGATTTCAGCTCGCAATTCTGTGATAAGCCTCCGCATCGCTGTTAAGGCGCTATCGATTAGATTTGACATTGACTGAATTTCGCTGGAAAACTGGACACTGGATCCAAGTTCTTTTTCCTTATTCAGTTTGTTGTTCAACAGGAAAATGTCTGTTTTTAGTGCGACCAGCACTTGACCTAGATCATCATGAATTTCCCTGGCCATCATGGCCCTTTCTTCCTCACGGACTGACAAGCTGCGTGCCAGAACAGTACGTAATTCCTCATTAATTCTTTCAGCAAATATTTGCGCAGTCAGCTCCGAAAGTGAATGCCATGTTGTTGTTAATTTTTTCATAGCGCTGCCTACGATAAGGCCAAAGTTAGCGAATCTAACGTTCGCTTTTCATAAGTCCTACCCATTTAGTTTTTCATCAGGATTGCTATTTCTTTCAGCTTCTCTTGATTCACTTGATAGTATTTCTGCTTATTATTGCCCTTACGTTCCAGCAAAAACTTTTTATCAATAAGCTGGTCAAGTGCCTTCCGGACCAATGCAATGTTGCGTTTAAGATCCTGCTGCAGCAGCCACCAATCCAAAATTCCTTCTAATGTGTCTTGTGCATTCGGATTGTCCATTAGATATGCCAGGATTTTGTGAGCTGTTTCTTGAGTTTCATCTTTAGTTTCATATTTCAATTCAGACCTTCTTTATCTACTTCTTTCTTAGCAAGGGCTATGCCATACAACTGGATTTGATGAAAGGATCACTTTTTGTAGAGCAGAAATCAGCTTTAGGAATGATGTTGATAGTTATTCAAGATCGGAGCGGATTAGGAGTTTTTTATCCTATGCTAATTAGCCTTGATGGGTTAAATCTTTTATTGGATGGAGTTACAACTAGGATAAAATCATCCATGCCAATTTTACCGAGTTGCGAAAACGAAAATGAAATCGCTGCGGGCAGTGCACGCCAATGCCCTGCCCGCAATATACCTAGCGGACAACGAAGTTAGCCGTTGTCCCAAACATCGTAATCTCAATGATCGATAGGGCGGAGAAAATTTTCGAATACAAAGTCAGCTACTTCCTGGCCTTGTTTTCGGCCAACTTTGTCTGCCGATCGAAAGTGAATTCCTTGTAGGATGCGAACTTCAACCACTTCATCCGCTGCCTCGGTAAATTTCCTATACTCTCGCGTTTTCATAATGGTTGCAGGAAAGGTGCTGGTCAGCGAGAAGCTTAAATGGTTTGTGCCGAAAAAGTTAGCAAGGGCACGAGTTGTTGAGCCACTTACATTGTTTGCGCCCGATGTGTAGTCTGGATATGGCGGAGTGGTCAGCAATGGCAACCAATTCGAATCTCCGACAGTCTTTGAATTGCCATCATTGTCGCCTTCATGAATCGCAGTAATGGGGCGCCAGAAAACGAAGAAGTATTTGCTCTCCCATGCGCAGATTCCAGCATCACCATTTGATAGATAGACCAGTGCAAACATTCTGGCACTATCGCCAAGAGTGTCGACATTTGCCGTGGCAATGCTACGAAGTCCACGGCCCCATACTTGAATAATGTTATCGGACCAGAAATTGGCCATGTCCGTCTGACTGGCAGTTCGTTCCGTGCTAGTGGCCGACCCCAATGATTTTACTTCATCGTATTCCTTAGCGTATTTTCCGGTTTTTAAAGCCGGTTGTGCTTCAGGATGGCACTGGTCAGTGCTGTCCAGTGCAAAAGGGGTAACTGCGCCTAACCATGGAACCAATCCTGGCAAAAACGCTGGAGCAGTAGGACGCCACATTCCTGGATCAGTGCCGCCTAAAAATGGAGGAGGCGGAGGATCCGGGTAGCTTCCATCGTTATCACGAAATGCGATGATCCCTGCAGCAGCGAGTGCGCCAACAGCTACACCTGGATCGTTTTCTGAAAGCATATGGTCGGCCAGATAGTTGCTGTATAGAGAATCCAATGTTGCGGTTTGAGCAGAGAGACGGTTGACGAGCACATCGTGTGCGGCTTTAGCAATAGCGGCCACTGGTGAGCCGGTCGCATTGGAAATTTGGGTGTGATACGGTTCAAATCGCCCATCATAAGCTTGAACAGCATCATGGATGGCGACATGTACCATAGTGAAATCAAGGATCGTCGCTGGATTTGGACGTCCAGTTGCAACTGCCGTTGCGACAGCTTGAGCCGTGATCGCGTTCCAGTCTACGACTGCATCGGCGTTGGCAAACCCAACCAATCCAAATACAGCGCAGACGAACAGAATTGAGAATTGTGGGAATAGTTTCTTCACTGCTAATCCCTCCTTAGTTATTCTTAGAAGAACAAATCAATTCAAATAAAGTATCTTGGGTTGCGTGTGTAGTAGTTGGAAAAGTCGTTTAGAAGCGCTCGAATTCCTCGATGCTTTGTGAACCGATCAGGTCTTCGATAAGTGTTTCATAAGACAGCAAGCAGCATGCCGAACTATTAGAATGGTGAAATAAAACTGTATTTGTAGACGAAAGGAATAACTTTAGAGGCAAAGTTGAGAATGATTAAAGATCAGCGCAATTAGGATTCTTTTGTCCTATCGCTTCGAAAGTGCAACATGTAAATCTTTTATTGGATGGACTTACACCTAGGACAAAATTGTCCATGCTTTGTGGGAGGTTTATGTTTTAAAGTTTTCTACTTCGATCTGGTGCTTACGAACTAATTCCCAGAACGCTCTTCTATTCTTTTGAGCGGCACGCGCCGCCTGAGAAATATTTCCATGGTGAGCTAGCAGCAATCGTTCGATATACATTTTTTCGAATGCCGCTATCATCTTCAACTTCGCATCGTGAAAAGACTCTTGCAATTCCGATTCAGAAGTGGGAAGAACAACATCTTTTGCCTGAATCACCCGTGATTCGGAAAGCACAACCGCTCGCTCTACAATATGCTCCAATTCCCTCACATTTCCGGGCCAATCGTAAAGCTGAAGTAACTGCATCGCTTCGGGCGTAAAATCGGCCAACGGTTTATTGAATTGCACCGCGTATTTTTCAAGAAAATGGCAACCAAGCAAAGGGATGTCTTCCCTTCTATCGCGCAGTGGCGGGATCACAAGCGGAATAACGTTTAACCGGTAGTAAAGATCCTGGCGAAGCTTACCTTCCGCAACTGCTTGTTGAACATCCATATTCATGGCTGCCAGAAGACGCACATCCGCTTTTTTCATTTTCTTCGCACCCAGTGGCCGGTATTCTTTCTCCTGCAAGAACCGCAAAAGCTTTACCTGTGCTTGCAATGGTAAACAGTCAATCTCATCTAGAAAGACTGTCCCTCCTTCTGCTTCGGCAATTAATCCTGTACGTGATTCTGTTGCACCGGTGAAGGCACCTTTTTCATGACCAAATAATTCGTTCTCCACTAAATCTACCGGAATTGCTCCGCAGTTTACTGGAATAAACGGATTGCGATGTCGCGGACTAAGATAGTGAATCGCACGAGCGCATAATTCTTTCCCTGTTCCTGTTTCCCCGGTGATAAAAACAATCGAATCCGACTTTGCCAGAACCGGTATCTTTTTAATTTCAGATAAGAACGAAGGGCTCTCACCGATCATTTGTTTCAAACCAAATTTTTGTTTGATGGATTGAGAGACAGCATCCAGAGTATCGTTTCTTTTTAGAAGTCTTCTAGCGCGAAGTAAAATTTCATCCGGTCGAATCGGAGATGTCATGAAATCATCAACATTCAGATCCATCAGTTGAGAGATATCGTACGGCTCGGAAGAATTAATAATTGCCAAAATTGGAACGTCTCTGAATTTTTCTTTAATTACAACGACTGGTTGCGCAGTTTGGCTAACGAACGACACGGAAGAGATTAGCAAAAGAATAATGTCCGGACTGATATCCTGCAGATTTTTGTGCTCAAGCGTTGTGATCAAATGTCGCTGAATTTGAAAAGGAGCCGGCGAGGATTCAGATAACCTTTCCAGAACTCCAACCAGAGGATCTCCCGTTTCGTGTTCGAACAATAATACTTTAACTGAGTTCATTTCCTCTTCTTATAATATTTTGCGATCTTGGAAAAACAACTTGACCAGGATCGTTTGGACTATACGAATATTGTAGCACTTTATACCGTCTTTGCTTAAACCAGTGAATCGTGGACGGAAGGAATGCGGAGTAATTAGGTTTTATCGCTGAATCGTGCGTTAATGAAGACCGAATATAGAAAAGGATATAAATTGATTAACAAAATTTCCGACACCAAAATTCCACAGACCGCTATGGAAGAAACATCCCAACCACAAGAGCCGCAAACGCAAAACAACATCGCTCCGGATGCTGAATCACTTGTTCAAGCTACGCCGGAATATAAATCAGGATTGATTGCTGAACAACGCCTGGCAGGCCAAACGCAAGAATTGCTTTTGGGCAATCAGCTCAATTCCCAAATTCCTACAGAGAACAAAGTAGCCTTTCAGAACGATACGCGGACGCCTACATTTACGAGAGATACCGCACCACCGACCAAGCCAGTTTTGGAGACTGTCACTGATACGGCCAAGCAAATTCCTGGTCAACTCAAGAGTACACTGGGAGCCATCGGCGAAGCATGGAGCGATCCCATTGGCGTGATTAGTGATGCCACAACAGAAGCCAAGCGCAAGTTGGATGATATAAAAGCCGGTAAGTAAACCGGGAAACTTCTACTCACATAAATAGCGCACCACTTTTTACTAAACGCAACTTTGAACAATTCGGTCCAAAGGAAATGCGCAATTAACAACCAACTAATCAAAATAAAATAGAAGGAATAATTTCCTTCGGGAGAAATATGAATACAAAAAGAATTGCAATCTGGATGTGGATTTTATTGTGCGCAATCTTTATTGCCGCTCCAGTACTGGCTGCAGATCAGTCGGATCTTGCGGGGCGCGCTGTAACTTGGGAAAAGGAATACAACGCCAATAATCTAAATGGTATTGCGGCGTTGTATGCAACCGATGGCTGCCGTATGCCACCAAATGCGGAAACGGCTCATGGTTCCGATGCAATCCTGGCACAGCTTAAGGCCAGTAAAACTCAGGGCGCTGCGAAAATTAAAATTGCAGTCACTTCTGCTGAGGCCATGGGTGATATGGGCTGGGGTTCGGGAACATACGAAATTATGGGTGCCGATGGTTCCAAGATGGAAAACGGCAAGTGGATGAATATATCGAAGAAAGTAAAAGGTGCATGGAAAATTCAGTGCGATATTTGGAATTCCAACCAGCCCCCTGCGAACAGTCCGAAAAAATAGCATTTCATTTAACGAACGTGGGGCGCGTTTGCCAGGCGCCCCATATTTCTGCTGGCCCTCAATTTTAATCGACCGCTATATAAGCGAATCTTCCGGTTGTGTTCTTAACGGCAAAGCCGACAGTTCCAGTAGGTACAGCGCCGGCAGCCGTTAAAGTAAATAAACTATTTCCATCAACCGTGACCGCGAACTGTCCCGCATTGAACGTGACACGCATCGCGTAGACAACATTTGGATCGATTTGAACACTGCCTTTACTCTTTGCCACTACGGTACCATTGATTCGCTGCTTCAAGACAACCTTGTTACCTTTAATCAGCAGTTCCACATTGTTCTTTTTGTCGATGTACCATCCGTACAAACTCAATTTGCCAAAAGGGCCGCCGGCAGTTTCGATACCTGCACTAACAGAGCAAGTCTGACAACCTGAAAATATTGGAGTCGCCACTACCATTGCCTGCTTACCCGCAGGTATGCCGATCAGGGAGCCGCCCGATTCCGACCAAGAAGGCTTGATGTAAGTCCAGTCGGTCGCAAGAATTCCATCTTCGAAATCATCGCAGAAGGTGCAGGTGGAAATATCCACTGTATAACTTTGGAATCCGTTGCAACCGGCGGAGTCCGTCACCTTTACGGTGAATTGAAAAGTGCCTTGCGATGTTGGAGTACCGGAAATCACACCTGAAGTTGCATCCAAGGACAAGCCGGAAGGCAATGTCCCGGAAGCCACTTCATATATATATGGAGGAGTGCCGCCTGATGCCGCGAGAGTCTGGCTATAATCGACATCCACTGTGCCATTTGGAAGTGATGTCGGCAATACTGTAATTGTGGGACAAGTGAAGTCGGCGTGTAGGAAGATTCCGCCAGCGCCGGCTGCCCATCCGTAGTTGTCGCTTAAAAACGCAAGTGCCGAGAAAGAGTCGTATGGACCGACCGTCGGTGTGACGTCAACCCAGGTCGATCCACCATCTGTCGTATGCTTGACGAAAGGTCGCGAGTCAGGACCTCCGCCATATCCTGCGATCCAGCCTTGCGTCGGACTGGTCGAATGGACTTCAAGGACATGCGTGAATTCGGGGATCTGCGGATCCTGAACAGTCCAGGTATTGCCCCCGTCGGTGGTTCGGATCAATGTGCCAAAGTATCCACCTGCCCAACCATTGTTGGGATCGCTGAAATGGATGCTGGCCAAAGTATATTGCGCAGGGTTATTCTGGACAACCCACGTATCTCCGCCGTCGGTTGTTTTAATGATGTCACCATCGCCGCCTACCATCCAGCCAGTATTCGAATCGAGGAAAAACACGTCATAGAAAAAGGCGGGAATAGGAAGATTCAGGTCGTGCCATGTATTGCCGCCATCTGTCGTGCGGCGTTCGATGCTGCCGGTATCACTCCATCCGCCCACGGTGATCGCGGTTTGATCGTCGAGTGCGGCTACCGCCTGGATATACCAAGCTTCAGGGTCAAACTGGCGTTGCCACGTCGCACCGCCGTCATTTGTGTGGTAGATGTATCCCTCAAGAAAAGTAGTGTCATATCCCACGGTCCAGCCGTGAAGCACGTCGGCCATGTCGATGCTGTCCAGAACCACGTATTGACTTTCCACGTCGGTAACGCGCCAGGTATGACCGCCGTCGGTAGTGCGAGCAGTTTTGCCGCCGTAGCCATATGAAGCCCAAGCATGATCTTGATCAACTGCGACCATATCCAATACTTCGTTCTTGCTACCGTTCGATCGGGTCGCCCATGAATTCCCACCGTCATCACTCGTAAGCAGAACACTCTCTGTGTTCAAGAAGCTATCGCCTCCTGCGATTCCGTGTTGTGAATCTACGAAGTCTACATCCCAAAGAGGAAGTGATTCTTGGGGCAGCGAAACTTCTTGCCACGTAGTCCCGCCGTTAGTAGTACGAATCATGTTGTCGCCGACCGCCCAACCGTTGTTCTGATCAGTGAACATTACTTCATAAATCCAAGTGCCGGATGGCAATGTCTGGTTTTGCCACGTGGCTCCTCCATTGGTAGTGTGCCGCGCGGTGTTCCCTAAAACGATCCAGCCCTCATTGTGATTTATGAAGTAGGTACTGGCGAAGGTTTCGCCTTGCCCGGCAATGAACGTCCAGTTCAGTCCGCCGTCAGTGCTGTGATAAACGCCGGTGGGAGATGCAGCCACGCAGTTCAGCGAATCGAAGCACTGGATCGATGTGATGTTTGATGGCATTGTGTGGAAGGTCCAGTTCGCGCCGCCGTTGGTAGTGCGGTAGTAGCCCGCGGTATTGTGTTCGGTAATAAACGCAAGATTCGCATCGGCCATTTCCACACGCTCACCAAAGGCATTGCTCTGGTTCCAGGTAATTCCCCCGTTAGACGTATACAAAGTAGTGTTGCCGATCGCGATGCCATGCTGGTTATCGAAGAAGTCTATGGCATAAAGGTTTTCGGCGCCCGGACGCGTTTGCTTTTCCCAGGTTACTCCGCCATCAGCGGTGTGGAGGATATCTGTATATGCAACAGCCCACGCCTCGGTGGGCGTGACCATGTCTACTCCATTTATTGCGAAGCGGCTGGGATAAGGTGCTTGCTGCTCCCAGTTTATTTCCGCCGCGACGGCCGCATGCACCGGCACAATTCCCAACGCGAATAGTGCAAGCGCGATCGCCAGGATCTTGCCGCACTTCTGCCTGTTAACTTTTGGTACCATCATCACATCCTCCTACGCTAACTTTCCTACTTCTATTACACTTGCGGCCTGGGAGAACACGCAGTCAACATTTAATTTATGAAGAATTGCTTTGGAGGAAAGAGCCGAACAAAAAACTTCTCCTACCAATGATTAGAAGGCGATGCAAGTAATACGCCATGCTACTTCGCCTCTCAACTGCTGCGGTCGTGAACTTTTGAAAAGAGGACAATATGTCCCATAGCATGCCTTCTTGTCAGAGTTTCAGGTGTTCAGCCTGGCGAGCCCTGGACAATCTCTCGGCTAATTCAAAGACTTGTTGTAAGGCGCAACAATCAAAATCTCATCCATATATATAGGAAGCGATTCATATATAGGAAGCGATTCGCACCGGAACGAAAAATGTCTTCGAACAAAAACGGCCATCCATTTTGGATGGCCGTTCTAAATTTCCGAAAGTTATTTAAGGAATGTTAGCTTGTGCTGCACAACTTTGGATTGCACCTTTTTGAGCGCCAGTGATTACACCAGCATTCTTCAAAGTTTGTAATAGTTGCGCAACGCAGCTTACGAAACCTCCATGATTGGTGGCATTAGCAGCACATGCTCCAGTCTGATCCGAGACCGTGCAGCCACTTGATAGCAAACTGTTCGGTACTCCGGAATTACAATAACCTACTACAACTGTTGACATCAGATTGGATGCAGGACAGCTGTCACTTCCATTTGGCTTTCCATCGCCATCGATGTCAGTATCACAAACATCTCCGAATGTATCGCCATCAACATTGCTTTGATCGACATTCGGTTGTTGCGGACAGTTATCTCCAGCATTTGCTACACCATCACCATCGATGTCGCCATCGCAAACATCTCCCTGTGCATCGCCATCCGTGTCAGCTTGATTTGGATTCGCTGTAAACGGACAGTTGTCGTTCGAATCAAAAACGTTGTCGTTGTCATCATCGGTGTCGCAGGCGTTCCCTTCTTCATCACCATCTGTATTTGTTTGATCAAAATTGGCAATCAGCGGACAATTATCTTCACCATCAACAACGGTGTCATCATCATCGTCTTCATCGCAAACATCGCCTTGACCATCATCATCAGTATCGACTTGATCGGTGTTCATGCTTACCGGGCAGTTATCGTCATCATCTAAAATCCCATCATTGTCATCATCACTGTCGCAAGCATTTCCATATGAATCTCCATCCGTATTAAGTTGATTGGCATTGGCTACCAATGTGCAGTTATCTGCAGCATTATCAACTCCATCTCCATCAGTGTCGTTTTCACATGCATCTCCAATGCCGTCATGATCTAGATCATTTTGGTCAGCATTTGAATCTAAAACGCAGTTGTCATTCGAATCAGCAACACCATCATTATCATCGTCTGGGTCGCATGCATTCCCCAGACCATCATTGTCAGTATCTACCTGGCTGGTGTTTGCGATTAGCGGGCAATTATCATCTAAATCTTTAACCGTGTCATTGTCATCATCTTCATCACAAATATTTCCAACACCATCAAAATCGGTATCAAGCTGATCAACATTGATATCTAGTGGACAGTTATCTGTACCGTTCGCCACTCCATCGCCATCAATGTCTGCATCGCATGCATCGCCCTGACCGTCTTCATCAGTGTCTGTTTGGTCAGCATTTGAAGCATTCGGACAATTATCAGACGGATCTTCTACACCGTCATTATCTGTATCTGATACACACACGTACGTCTCAAAACCAGTGTCAAAAGTACCGCCGAATGCTGTCCATCCTAGCCCACCGGTTATCGTGCGAAGAAACATTCCGCCAGTATATGGAGTTGGTGAATGAGCCCACCAGCGTGTTGTACTTGTGGCAGAAAGAACGATAGCGTATTGTGTTCCGGCGATTTGTGGTATCGGAGGATTAAAGTAAATTGTTGTCCACAAACCATTAAACGGTAGTCCTCCCAACCCTTGTCCGTTTGCAGTCCCCGTACCAAAAACAGTATTTCCTGGAATCGTGGTCTCGGGCGTAACAACAATTGCATCTCGAATTTCAACCGTTAGTGTGTTTAGCGATCCTGGAATTGAAGCATTCAATGCCAAGCGTACAGAAGCTAAATTGCCAGTCATTCCGGCTGTATAAATTTGAGCAAGTCTATTATTTGGCGGACCAGCTTCATCGCCTGAAGTAAATACGCCGGAGTAACCTTGATCCAGACTTGATTGACAAGCTGGTGGTGGTGTTCCGCAATCTAACGAACAATTATTAGAATTTTCGCCTGATTCACAGGCATTATTTCCACATACCGGTGGAGGGGGGCCACAATCTGCTGAACAGTTATTGGAATTCTCACCTGACTCACAAACATTATTTCCGCAAACTGGGGAATTACCTACAGAGGCAAGAATTTGTTCTGGAGTTAATGCTTGGTTATAGAGTTTTACTTCGTCAATAACGCCGTTAAATGTTCGGGGAAAACCGAGACCTCGAAGGTAACTGAAAGTAGTGCCAATAGTCCATGGCACAGGCAAATCATACGGAATAACAATCGATAAAGCCTTTTGAGCCTCTAATTGGCCATTGACATACAGCTTAAGCTGCAATCCGTCATAAGTCCCAGTTACCTGGTAGAACTGACCAGGCGGAAAGGTGTTCGCAGATGCTATTACGTTAGTACTATAGTTCCCGATAGTAAATCGGAAGCGTTGATTTACTGAAGACCAGCATAATGATTCCGATGCATTGAAGTGCCCAAACAACGGCAATAAATTCTTTTGCAGGATGCAGTCTCCAAATTCATCGGTGTTGCTGTTAGGTCCTGCACCATCGGGTCTAACCCATACACTGACACTCAGTTGTTGATTTTCAAGAATTGGTGCATCTGGAATATCAATGTATCCGCCAGTACCCAGCTTTATGCCAGTTCCAATTTTTCCTGAAACAAAATTTACGGCGTTTGTTGCGGTTGGATTATGATCCTCAATGATGTCATTAAGATTGCCATCTTCGGGCCACCACGCAACGAGGCCTAGATAATCGTTATAGATTTCACTGGCAGATAGAGCTCTGTTATAAAGTTTTGCATCATCAATGATTCCATTGAATGTTCTGGCAAATCCAAGAGTACGGTAAAAACTATGATTAGAACCGATTGTCCATGGGACAGATACATCGTAAGGAATTGTAATTGTAAGTGGGGCTTGAGCGGAAAGTTGGCCATTAACATAAAGCTTAATCTGAGATCCGTCGTAGGTTCCAGCGACATGATAAAACTGACCAGTCACAAAAGACGTTGAAGAAGTGATTGCAGTTGATATGTTTCCAATACAAAACCGAAAAGTGTTATCCTGGCTACGCCAATAAAGTCCAACCGAAACATTATTGTTCCCGGTAGGCGGCGCCAAATTCTTCTGAATAAATGTACTGCCCAATGAGTCGTTATTTGGACCCGCGCCATCCGGTCGTACCCAGGCACTAACTGTGAGTTGTTGGTTTTGCATACTTGATGAATCGGCAATATCAATGTAACCACCACTTGCTAACATAACACCTTGGCCGACTTTCCCGTTCACGAAACTGATGGCATTTGTCGCCGAAGGATTGTGACCACCAAAAATGTCGTTAGTATTTCCATTCTGGGGCCAATGCGCCACAAGGCCGCTGCCGAATACACTAGTTGCGAATACCAAAATGAGAATAAGGAAAACTGAAAGCTTCATACTGCCCTCCTTCAGCTGAAGCATAGTCGTATCGAATTTCTTGCACCCTACCCCGAAGAGTAGGATTTCTCCTAAACTTTTATGGAATCCAACTGCGAAAAACTTTCGAAAATTTTGCACTACTCGAACGAGTAGGTTTTTCGCTACACTTTTGAGTAGGGCGGCAGAAAAAATGTGGGATTAGAGTTCTTGTGGGTGGACTATGCCTCGTAGCAGTGCAGCGGTTGCAGCTTGCGTACGATCAGTTACTCCAAGCTTACTTAATATTCCTTTAACATGGTATTTAACCGTTTCTTCTGTGACCTTCAATAAGCCGGCAATTTCTTTATTACTTTTTCCTCTGACTATGAACTGCAACACTTCCATTTCGCGCGGTGTTAGTGTCGAACTATCCATACGCTCGGCTAATCGAATCGCAATGTCTTTTGAAATATGACGACGCCCAGAACTTACAGCGCGGATTGCATCGATCAATTCAGATTCAGAAATATCCTTCAAAACGTATCCGCGAGCACCAGCTTTCAAGGAGCGATATATATCTTCGCTGCCGTCATAACTACTAACCACAAGAATCGATACGTTCGGGAAATTTTCATGAATCTTGCGGATCATGTGGATTACATCAGAACCTTCCAACCTAAGATCCGTCAGCATAACATCAGGCTTAAAACGGCGAAATTGCTCGAATACTTCCGAAACTTTTCCCGCATACCCAACTACTTCGATGTTTTTTTGACGGTTCAAAATGGTCGCGAGACCTTCGCGAACCAAGACCTGATCATTTGCAATAATTACGTTAATTTTTTGAGTCAGCATAAAACGGAGAGTGCTGTTATTTTAACATGAGCAGCCAATGGCTAAGGTCAGGGCAAAAGCAAGCCTCCTGAGGCCGATTTTGTTAGATAAAGTATTGTTTCGCTGTGAGAGTGGATGTACAATTATTCAAACGTAAAGGGGCTGCTACACTATTAGACATGCTTCCTAAACAGGATACTGCTGGAAGGGAACTTTCGGTAAATGGGATGTCCTTTGAAGTTTCTTCGACAAGAATAACTCCACTTGAAGAGAGCCGTCTGATAGCAAATCGTTACCAGATTCTATCGAAATTGGGCAAAGGTGGTATGGGCGAAGTATGGCATGCATACGATCAGAAGCTGCGACTGGATGTGGCGCTCAAATCGATACGAACGGACCACCGACAAAATCAAGATTGGATGGAAGCACTAAGAAATGAAGTGCGACTTGCTCGCGAGGTAATCTCACCTAATGTTTGCAGGATTTTCGATTTAGTTGTCGATGAAGATCAAGAACTGATTTCGATGGAATACATCGATGGGTCGACATTGCTTACGATGCTTGTGCAAAAGGGTGCACTGGAACTTAAAGAAGCGCGAGATATAGCTGCACAGTTTTTGGCAGGGCTTGAAGCGATCCACCAGGCAGGGCTCGTGCATCGCGATCTGAAACCCGAAAACATCATGATTACTCGAACCGGTCGCGTTGTTGTAATGGACTTCGGGATTGCAAAATATGCTTCACAACTGAACGAAAAAGTTTCTGGAACACCGCATTTCTTATCACCGGAAGAACTCGCCGGAAAGAATGGTGATGCACGAAGTGATGTGTATTCAGCAGGTGTAGTTTTAGCTGAGATGACGCATCCAGATGGAATTTTGAGCCGCGAAACGCGCGAAGAAATTTGGAATGCAATTCGCGAAGATCCGGCTCGCCTGGCCGAAGGTCCCTGGAAGTATGTAATTGCAAAAGCAGTCGCAACCGATCCACAACATCGATTCGTTTCGGCAGGAGCTTTATCGCGAGCATTGGAAGAAGCGACACAGAGTGTAGAAACGATTGAAGAACAGAATCCATATCCAGGGCTTGCTGCTTTTAAATCAACTGATTCGGAATATTTTTTTGGCCGTGAACTGGAAATTGAAACCGTAATAAAGAAATTACAGCAACACCAGTTACTAGCTCTAGTCGGAACTTCCGGCTCAGGAAAAACATCTTTTCTTCGCGCAGGTTTAGTGCCTGCCCTACCCTTCGGATGGGGCAGCTTGTTTTGTATTCCTGGTGACGCTCCTTTTGTGAATCTGCGTCAGGCGCTACTTCCAGATTATTCCTTAGATGTAGAAGAACGACAGAACGTATTAAGTTTTGAGAATCCCGGCGTTGCCTTACGCTTGTTGTTAAATCATTGGAGAAAAAAACATACTGAAGCCGTACTGATTATCGATCGATTCGAAGAATTATTTACGTTGAACCCTCCGGATGTTCAATCCTCTTTTATTCATCTCATTTCAACCGCAGCATATGAATCTGATGTGCGCGTGCTCTTATGTATGCGTGATGATTTTCTGCTTCTTTGTAATGACTATCCTGCACTGGCACCAATTTTTTCCGAATTAACTCCTTTCGGAAAATTAGCAGGACCTGCCTTGCGACGTGCGCTTGTACAGCCCGCTTTGAAATGCGGTTATCGATTTGATAATGAATCTTTAATTGATGAAATTCTAGCCGACATTGAGAAGGAACGTGGCGCTTTACCTCTTATGGCTTTTGCTGCTGCACGACTGTGGGATAAACGCAATCGAGACTCTGGATTGCTAACGCGGAAAGCATATAAGGAAATCGGCGGCGTAGGGGGAGCACTCGCCCAACATGCCGAAGAAATCATGGAAAGGATCGGGGATAACAAACAACCGATCGTACGCGAAATTTTCCGGAATTTAATCACCTTTCAAAACACGCGAGCAGCACGCGATACAGAAGAATTGCTGACAATATTTCCAGAAAAAAAAACAGCTGAAGATGTTTTGCGAATTTTAATCGATGCACGTTTGTTGACTTCATTCGAAACGCATGAATCTGAAAATGAAGAACCAAAGAGGCGTGTTGAAATTATTCATGAATCATTGTTGTCTGCATGGCCACGTTTAGTACGTTGGCAAACACAAGATGCAGACAGTGCCCAGCTTCGCGATCAACTTCGTCAAGCTTCACACCTTTGGGAACAACGAAATCGTTCGAAAGATCTACTCTGGACAGGTGCTGCCTACATTGATTACCAGGCCTGGCGACAGCGTTATCCGGGACGTCTTACGGCCTTGGAAGAAGCGTTCGCACAAGCAATGGAACATCGTGCCACTAGAAAACGTCGTCAACAGCAAATCGCGTTATCTACTATAGTTGTAGTATTATTAGCAATCATCACAGTCGTCAGCAGCTTTTGGCACCAGGCAAACGTTGCAAAAAACGAGGCCTTATCTCAAGCCAGCAGTGCCCAGGCAAGCAAGCTTCTAGCGATAGCCAGAAGCTTGCCAGATGCAGATACGAGCACAAAGCTTGCATATGCAATTGCAAGTTTAGAATTATCCACTTCTTCTGAAGCCCGCCATTTTGCACTTCAAGCTTTAGCTACTGCCCCGCCGGCCATTATGCAAGATCTTCCTTTCAAGCCGATTAACAGTTTTAAGCTCAGCCCTGATGGAAACTGGTTGGCGATTGGGTTCAAGGGCGGCGGATTGCAGCTTTATCCACGCGATGGGAAGGCTCCAATAACTTTAACGGAGCCTTATGCCGCAGCTAATATTTTTATCCCCTGGAGTGCGCAGTTTTCAGCTGATGGAAAATTTCTTATCTGGACCATACGAAAGGATACGAGAATTGTTAAAGTTTGGTCTATGAAAGAGAAAAAAGTAATCCGAACGTTTACTTTGGAAGGAACGACAGTTGTTCTGGTTCGCGGCGCCGATGCTTACTTCGTAACAGATGGAACCGGTTCGCATGAATTACCAGCTTCATGGAGCAAAACAATAATCCGCAAATGGTCGTTTGATTCAAGTGAGCCAGGCATCGTTGCTCGGCTTCAATTTGATCGAATTTGGTGGACCAGTTTTGATGTGGATAGTCGCGGTCGTTGGTTCGTTTATGCTAACGGGAAAAATTTTTGCGTAAAGCCCTTAAATAGTTCCGGACCTGAGAAAATATTTGGGCCACATCCAACGGGGGCAGCATATGTGAAGTTCAGACCTAACTCAGACGAATTTGCCACAACAGATGTCTATGGACTTATTCAACTATGGTCGATTTCATCGAATAAACCTATTCGAACGATGAATGCAAATGGCGAACTTGGCTACATTTGGTTTGATCCAACAGGAAAAGACCTTTATGTATCCAGAGACCATGCACTTTACCGCTGGGATCTTTCAGCACCAGCAGATGCGGATCCGCTAATTTTAAAATTACCCGCAGGTGTAAATTCCATTGAATTTGATACAAGAAATCAGTGGTTGATTGTTACGGATGGCAGCTCGCTTGCCTATGTAAGTTTGAGACATCACTATCCATATATATTGCGTGGTACTGGATTCAGCGGATCTCGCGACGTACGTTTCACACCGGATGGCAAGTCGATTCTCAACGGCTTTCTTGATGATGGTTCCGGAGTCTTAAGATGGAGCTTGCCAGGAGAACCGCAATTCCCTTCCCGTAATTTTTGGAATCAAAAAATAAGCGTGACAACCATCGATGTTGATCCGTTACAAAGGTATGTCCTTGCAGGCACAATTTTTGGCAAAGTTCGCCTCATATCAATTGCCGATAAAAAAATAAAAGAGTTAGAAAGCCCTGAAGCCTACATTCAAGATGTTGCATTTACAAAAGATGGCAAATATGCGGCGGCTGCACTTGATTCCAGAGCTGAAGATTGTGGAATTCACGTTTGGCAATTAGGAACTTCCGATTCATGGCTTTTAAATGAAAGCAAGGGAAAAATCTTTCTTTCGTTAGAGATGCCCGATATCAAAAATATTCTTGCAATCGATCACTTAGGAACTTTATATCAGTGGAATTCGCTTGATGGTCCTCCAAAACTTTTGCGTAAAACAGAGGGACGCCACGGTCGTTTGACCATTTCACCAAACGGTCAAACTCTCGCACTGAGCTTATCAACAAAACTTGGGACCAATGATCTCATTCTTCTTGATTTGAAGAAAAATAAATCAATTCCGATTACTTCTCACGGAAACAAGGTTACTGCAGTTGGCTTTGATCCGACTGGCACGATGCTCATCACAGGTGATACTGATGGCGCCATTAGAGTTGGACCAATTTCAGGTGAAATTCCCTACGTTCTGTTGGGACATGAAAGCAGTGTAGATGGAGTAACGATTTCACCCAACGGAAAATGGATAGCATCTACGGAAGGCGGCAGACCAACTGTAAGATTGTGGCGAATGCCACAAGGCGAATCAATTGCTTCTCTTTCACATAAAGATTTTCTTAGTCGTTTGAAAAATCTAACTAATGTGCGAATCGTTCCTGATAAAACCTCTACAAACGGTTACAAAATTCAGTATGCGCCTTTTGCAGATTTAGGAGAGGCGCCTAACTGGTGACAATATGAGTGTGGGAGTGGTGAATGCGTGTTTTATTGATAATAACCTTTCTGTTCATTAGCTCTGTTCTTTTCGCACAACGACAAAGTGGCGCAATTGAAGGTTCAGTTAAGGATTTCAATGGAGAACCGATTCCAGGTGTAACCGTCGTAGCATCAAGCCCCTCGTTAATCGGTGGAAATTCCGGCACATTCACCGATCAAAACGGCTACTATCGGTTTCCATATCTTGCATCCGGCCATTATGAAGTAAAAGCGGAGCTTCAAGGATTTCAAACCGTCTGCCAAAAGGACATTCAACTTTCAGTAGGTGAAACTTTGACTGTTGATTTTAGGCTCGTTTCATCTACCACGTTAGAAGTTGTTGAAGTAATTGATAAACCACCATTGATCGATGTAAGTACTACAGCAGTCTCACATGAAATTCCTTCCGAGATCATTCACAATCTTCCAAGAATTGAAAACATCCAATACCTCATGGCATTAACGCCAGGCGTCAGTGACGACCTGGTGGCCTACGGCTCGGAGGGCACATCTTCAAACAGTGTCTGGATAGATGGAGTTTATGTAAGCGACCCCCGAAGAAAAGATCTGGTGGTGAAATACAACTACAACTGGATTGATGAGGTGCAGGTCATAGGAATTGGCGCTCCTGCAGAATACGGTGGATTTACAGGAGTTCTCGGAAACTTTATTACCCGTTCTGGCGGGAATCAATTTCACGGCCTGTTTGAAACTTTTTTTCAAAACGAAGATCTTGCTAGCAGAAATGTTCCCAATCCCGGGCCAGAACAACCATTTAGCACTTACGATATCAGCGCCCAACTTGGAGGTCCTATCCTCAAAGATAAGTTTTGGTTTTTTTCTGGAATCCAGTATCCGCATGAACAAACTCTGACGCCAGGTTTCGATGAACTGAAAACCGAGATTTATCAGAAAGTTATTACAAAGCTGACTTATAAGTTGAATGAAAACAATAATCTTCAGGGTTTTGCTAATTGGAACAAAGGTTCTTTTGAAAAAACAGGTTCAAATGCCTATGCACTTCCTGAAGCAAATTATGCTAAAAGCAAAACGCCTCAATGGAGTTGGAATGCTACCTGGATCTCGCTTCTGGATTCACAGACGACTCTGGATGCAAGATTTGGAGGATTCTATCACCATTATAAAGATATTGAAGAACATCCTGATTTGTCGGCTCACTGGGATCAGGCAACTGGAATCAGATCAGTCAATTCAAATGCACGCGTTGATGACAAGCGCACTCGTATTCAAACCAACGCAATCCTTTCACATCATGCACGCAATTTCATTACAGGAAGTCATGATTTCCGCTTCGGTGTTGAGTTTGAAAATTCAGACGCCGTTTTTAGTTATCAATACAACGGCGGGATGCAATACATTGATTACAATGGAGCCCTAAATCTTCGCTTTGTTGGCGCAAACTACATTTTTGATGGTGGAATGAATCGAGTCAGCACATATGCTCAAGATGAATGGAATTTAACAGAGCGATTTAATGTTAGTGTAGGAGTCCGCTGGGATCATAACAGAGCACATACTGATAGAGGAACCGTCATAAAAACGGATCCTATCGCCCCGCGGGTCGGTTTTGTTTGGATATTGAATAAAGAAAATCAAACCGTCATCAAAGCGCATTACGGCGATTATTATGACGCTCTATCAGAACGATTTTATTATTTGTTAAGCAGCGGTGAAAATTTTGAACCCTTAAGTATTCAAAAATACATTAATGGGGATTGGGTGGAGCAAGAAAGATATTACCCAAGAAAAGTTTCAGTAAAAGGAGAGCTTAAACATCCATATGTTAGGCAATTTACAATCGGCATCGATCGGATTCTGCCTGGGGATATTCCTATTGGAGGCCATTACATTTATCGAAGGTGGGGAAACATTCTTGAAGACATTGGTCAAAATGAATATGAGCCTGTCCCTTTTGTAAATCCAATCTCCGGCGAAACGATCACGGTTTACAATCTCACAAAAAGTGAATTCGAAAAAATATTCACTAATCCTGAAGGGATTTACCGGCAGTATCATGGATTTGAACTTTTCACGAACAAACGTTTTGGAAATAAATTGTCACTTTCCGCTTCCGTTGTTTTTTCCAGGTTAACAGGAAATTATTTTGGGCAATCAAATGGTGGCGGCCTTACCTTCACCGTATTTCTGGATGATCCGAACTTTCAGATTAACCGCGAAGGCCGGCTTGGAATGGATCGAACTTTAAACTGGAAAGTTATTGGGACATATTCACTTCCATTGGGGCTTAATACTGGATTTTATTTTCGGCACGAAAGTGGTGATACCTGGACTGCACAGGTGCCGGTCTATGGTTTAAACCAGGGTGATATTACCATTCTCGGAGAACCATTGGGTTCTCGCAGATTGCCCTCAAGAAATCTTTTGGATCTCCGCGTAGAAAAAGAATTTCCTATATACAACGGCCAGTTCCGGGCTACTTTAGATATCTTTAACGTTTTTAACAGTGCGTATGTGTTAGGTGTTACTGATTATTTTCCATCTCCAAATTTTGGAAATCCGGGGAACTATACTCAACCGCGGCAAATGCGAGTTGGTTTGCGTTATACGTTTTAAATTGGTTGGAGGGTCGAATGCTTCGGAAAAGTACCATACTTACGTTACTCTTTCTTTCACTTTCAAGCATTCTATTTGCTCAACGACAGTACGGTGCAATTGAAGGTGTAGTTCAGGATGCAAACAATCAACCTTTAGCCAACGTCACTGTGACAGTTGAGAGTCCTTCTTTAATAGGAAGATCTTTCACCACCTTCACTGATCAAAATGGTTATTTTCGTTTTCCAGCGCTTGCATCGGGAACTTACGAAGTACGCGCAGAATTAGCTGATTTTCAAACTTCGATCCGTCGTGATGTTGAAGTATGGCTTGGGACTACATTAACTGTTGATTTCACTTTAGAAATCAGCAAAATCGCTGAAGTGATTGACGTAACTGAAGCTCCACCGTTAATTGATATAAGTACCACAGCAGTTTCGTTTACCATTTCTCCCGAAATAATCCACAATCTCCCCAACTTCCAACGTATTGAAGATCTACTCAAACTTACACCAGGGGTGGGCGATGATTTTATTGCATTTGGCGCAGATGGAATGAAAGCGAATAACATTTCAGTCGATGGTCTAAATATATCTCACCCAATTTACGCATATGTCCAGGCAAGCTACAACTATAACTGGATTGAGGAAGTACATGTTACCGGGATCGGAGCCCCTGCTGAGTTTGGAGGATTCACAGGTGTGGCTGCAAACTTTACAACCCGGTCCGGTGGCGATCAATATCACGGGCTGTTTGAAAGTTTTTTTCAAAACGAAGACCTCGCATCCAGAAATACACCGAATCCTGGTCCCGAAACTCCCTTTCAAACCTATGACATCAGCGCTCAAGTCGGTGGTCCGATTCTAAAAAACAAATTATGGTTTTTTTCAGGTTTCGAACTCCCTCACACTGAAACACAAACGCTTGATTACGATAGCGTATCTTCAAACTCCCAATCAAAACTAATAACCAAGCTTAATTACAGATTGAACGCGAATAACACAGTGCAAGGATTTGTGAATCTAAATAATGAAACGAACGAGCCAGGGCCAAACCTGTACACACTTCCTGAAGCGATAAACATTTCTGAAGGCTCTCAACAAAGCTGGAATGGCAGTTGGATTTCACTCTGGAATTCGCAAACAACTTTTGAAGGGCGCTTTGGAGGTTTTGTAACACATTATCATGACCTTGAAGAACACCCTGATTTACCAGCCCATTACGATTACGCAACTGGAGTTCAATCAGTTAATTCCAATGGCCAAGTCGATTGGAATGCAAAGCGGTTACAAGCAAATGCCATTATTTCGCACCACGCAAGAAATTTTATTCTTGGAAGTCATGACTTTCGATTTGGAGTTGAATTCGAACGTTCCACAGCACGGGATGAATATTACATTAACGGCGGAATGCTTTATTTTGATTACGCCGGTGCTCCTTATTTACGCGATAGATGGCACGGTGAATCTGCAGCCGGTTCAAACCATCGTACCAGCACATATCTTCAGGATGAATGGAATATAAGCGATCGTTTCAATATTAGCGCTGGACTGCGATGGGATCACAATCGCGGCTTTACTGACAGAGGTAAAGTATTTGATACAGATCCGGTGGCCCCACGCATCGGGTTTGTTTGGCATCTCGATCCGAAAAGTCAGACAGTCCTTAAGGCGCACTATGGTGATTATTATCAGGCCTTGTTGGAACGGGATTTTTATTTTTTGAGAGATACCATTGGAGCTGAAACTGTTGAGCGCTTTATAGATGGACATTGGGTTGAAACGTCTAATTTTTTTGAAGTTTATATTCGCGACAGCAAGCTCAAGCAACCTTATGTCAGGCAATTCTCTATTGGAATTGATCGTGTTCTTCCTGGTGAAATTCCATTTGGCGCTCATTATATTTATCGAAGATTTGGCAACATCCTTGAAGATGTCGGAATTTCGGAGTTTGAAGCAGTTCCTGCTACGAATCCATTAACAGGTGAGACTATTATTGTTTATACTCCGAAAAATCCAGAAATGCCTTTCATGTTAACCAATCCATCAGATCTTTACCGTCGTTATGACGCACTGGAATTTTTTGCCAACAAACAATTCACTAGCAAATTTTCTGTATCTGGTTCTTTCGTTTATTCGAGATTGAAAGGAAATGCACCAGGAGATAACGGATTTCGAGGCGCGAACACATCGTTTATGGACACCCCGAACACCCTCATTAACTTTCCTGGAAGATTAAAGGACGATCCCACATTCGCATGGAAGATCGTGGGCACTTACGCATTACCATGGGGACTGAACACTGGATGGTATTTCCGTCATGCCACTGGAGATACCTGGACACCCATTATCGCCGTAAGAGGAGGCGACAATCCGAACATAAGAATCCTTACCGAAGAAGCTGGTTCCAGACGTTTACCTTCTCAGAATTTATTGGACATGCGGATCGAAAAACAACTTGGAATATACAGCGGTCAATTACGATTTACAGTTGACATGTTTAACGTTTTTAATAATGGTTATGCACAGAGAGTGGCAAACCTTGTGGGTAATCCAAATTTTGGGGCACCGATTTTTTATAATGAACCAAGACAAATGCGTTTGGGAATTCGATATACCTTCTAATCTCTAACGATTACCTACCGTCCGCTCATAGCAAACATGGAAAGTCTTAACTCACGTCAACTTCCAAGTGTCGAACCGTCTTATCAATCCTAAATTGACTTAATTTTGTTTCGGTGCGAACATCGGTCAAGAGGTGCTTCTTTATGAAAATACAACCTGGCTCTATTCAACCGACGAATGTTGTTCAACAAGATTCCAACATTCCCGTAACTCCACAGGACAAAAAAGAAGTATCACCCATCGCACCAAATTTTCACTCTTCTGCGGAACTTGCAACCAGCATAAAGTCGGAACAATCTATGATTGCCTCCACCCGCGCAACGGAATTTCAGAATGCATTCCAAAATTCACGAGCAACTCCAGATTTAAAGAAGTCAAAGTCTGATCTTGTAACCAAGCATATATCGCCAGGCAGTGATAAAACACTCGATCAGCTAAAAGAGCAACTTGGGTCTTTGAAAAATCAGCAGCAAGGACTCATTGCATCGATTCAGGCTAAGATGAAGCAAATACAGGGCGCCGAATTAGCAGGTGACGAATCCGGTCTAGCAGAAGCGCAAGCTCAGCTTCAACAATTGCAGTCACAACTGGCGAAGGTGAACCTTGAGATTAAGGAAATTGTGGGTGAGATAGAAAAACTTCAGCAGAAGGAAGATGCGGAACAAGACAGAATCAAGAGCGAAAACGAGGCGGAAAATAATATTAGCTCAAACCTGCAAAAAGCGGCAGCTGCTTATCAAGATACATCGGACAGTACCAACATAAAACCGTAGAATCCAAATCGGCTAGGTTCAAAATAAAGAACCGTGAATGGGTAATCTGGCTTATAGAATCTCTCGAATCTTTTCAGTGGGTCTTCCAATTACCGCTCGATCACCACGCTCTATGATTGGACGCTGCATCAAATCAGGATATTGGATCATTAAGTCGATCAATTCCTTTTCACTGAACTTGCCAATCTTTTCCGCCAGATTCAGTTCTTTGTAGATCGGTTCACCAGTACGCATGAGATTTGCTGCAGGAATTCGCAGTTTCTTCAGGAGTTCTTTGAGCTTATTATGCGTCAACGGTTCCTGGTAATAATTGATCCGATTGTATTCAATTTTTTCTCCTGACAGGAGAGAGCTTGCCTCCCGGCATTTACTTCAAGTCGGTTTTAAATAAACCGTCACCACATCACTTTTTTTCATAACCATATTCCAATAGTTTCCTGCTTTGATTTTTGCAAATTTGATTTAGCGAAGCAACTTACTGTTCCGCAATTTACAATTTTTTCTTCTTTGAAACGTTGTCCTGTTCTTCTTCATCCTCATTTTTACTTTTTGAGCCTAACCCGATGATCGGCTTTGCACCTACAGTGATATTCTCATCAGAAGGATCGCCTCCGCGACTCGACCCGGTGTAGCCATGATTCGGAGAATCAGGACCAAAATCAACGTCTCCACCACTCTGCGGTGAATTTGTAAATGTGCCGCTGCCGCCAAGCTGCTGTGTGGTGTCGGGCTGCCCGAATAAACCAAATCTTCCTAACTCTGCGAGATGGACTTGCGCGTCATTCACAATCTGCCCCTTCGGCTCGGACTCTTCCGCCGGATCTACATCCTCTCCCCCTTTATGGGGACCAATCGCGCGAAGATCATTAACGAACTTCTGACCTTGTTGTTTGATAAATTCCGGAATATTGCCTTCGTAATCTTCATAACCACTGGGATCTTTGGTGGTGTTACCATCCTGAGTGCTCTGCCCCTCGGTGCTCTGTGCCTCGGTACTCTGTCCACTCTGCGCAGCTTCCTTTTTTGCTTTCTTTTCTGCTCCTTGCTTGCGTCCTTCCTCCGCTTTTGCCTCTGTCTCCTCTTTCGTGTCCGTACCAGAAGTGGCATCTGCAATATCTTCACCCAACGATTGACCGGAGACTGCTTCGTACAGTTTGTCAATGCCAGTTCCGATTGCAGCCCCAACTACCGCTGCAACTGCAACTCCGCCAACGACAGTGAGTGTTGCCGCACCCTGTGCTGCTGCTGCGGCTGCTGCTGCTTCGGAAGCAGCTGCCGTTGCCTCTGCCGCCTCAGCTGCTGTACCGAACGCTTGTAAGACCCCAGCCGAATGCGCAGCCGCTTCTGCCGCGGCAGTCTCTGTGGCGATCGCCGCGTCCACCGCGAATGGGATCCCAGGTACGCCTGCACTGACGCCAGTTGAAGCAGCAGCAGTAGCATTTATGACCGTCCCATCCGCAATCATTCCTTTTCCGTATGACGGCCCCTTCTGATCATGCTCGTTTGCAGAATTCAGAAGCGCGTTGCCTGATGCACCTTCTCTTAGCTCCTCTTTTGTCCGCGGCTGTTCCTTTATTCCTGGTATGGCTTCGGAGGATTCATGTGGAGGAATGGAAAAATCTCCAGACGCCAACTGATTCACTACATCGGAAACGTCGGGTCCTGTTGCTCCGGTTTGTTCTGGTGTACCTTGCAAGCCCCGGCGAGAATTCAATTCTTGCTGTGGGTCCTTCTTAGAATCAGACTTACCCCCCGGCTTCTTCTGATCTTTCTGACTTTCATAATTGGCTTTGCCATCGATTATCTCGTACATCGAGCGATTGAGATCAAAATTTCCATTACCTGCCAGCAGAGCTTGATCGAAACTTAAATCTTTCATACCTTTTTGTTCACTCGCTTTTGCAGATTCTGAATCGCGATTCTTAATAGCAGCATCGGCAGGTCGTAGAGATTCCGCCGCCACTTTCAACTTAAGCCCCCCGGTTAGACCTGTCTTCTTGCGAGAGCCCTCGGATTCCTTGCTTTGATTATGATTGATACTTTCGACAACCTTCGCCAATTCGAAACCATCTTCCTTGATCTGGCTGGTTCTTACTTCGACAGCCTTCGCCGTCTCTACTGTCTTCACATTATTGTTCTCAGCACCCGAAACCTTTTTCACTTCTCCCGATGTGTCCTTTATACGCATGATTTGTTTACCTCCAAATCGCTCGCATCTTCCTCTATGGCAAGCGGTGTGCCACCAATAATTCCAATTGATCCGAGGAAGGCGGCCGTTTGTAGCCTCTTCATTGAGCAACAGCAGTTGCTCGTTACATCTTGAAGTTGCTCACTATATATATGAAGGGCTCAGGATGAAGTAGCTATTCTAACCGGTTAAATCCATTTTACCGGTTAGAACCTGTCTCTGATGTCCAGGCAAAAATGTAGTACTTCATTCGTATCTACAATGAAGATGCATCCTTTTTTGAAGATCAGATCATTTGTATATCTTGCACTCCTATTTTTCGTTGCCTTGTTTGCAGTGGTGAATGTAATGGGGAATGTTTGGGAGAGGAGAGCCCAGGAACACTGGGCCAAAACATTTGGACCGATCGATGATCTTCAAAAAGTATTTCCGGCGCGATCGGACAACGACCCCGCGATTCAACTCAAAAAGCTTGCGACACGGCTAGGGATCGAATTTACAGTACCTCACGAAGACGATCAGTTTTCACCTATATATATGGATGCAGTACGGTATAACGCTCTCAAAGGCGATAACGGTCCCATCGCTAAATATATCCGCAAACAACTTGAGCGTCCCGATGCCAGAGTGGATCAGCCGGGAGATTTAATCTCCTTGTATTTGAAAGATTACGGCAACAAATTAGATGCGGTTCGAGATCACATTCTCACGTCACCTCCGGTTCTATGGAGACAGAATTTAAATGGTTGGGACCAGGACAACACTCCGGATATCGCGAAGCCACTGTTACCCGGAATCGTAAGGTTACAAAAATTAATAGTGACCCGTGCGCTTGAGCTGACTGCACATCAGAATTTTGAAGAAGCCGAACGTTATTTGGATGCGGGATGGCGGTTGAATGAAGGGCTTCGAACACATTCTAATGCGTTATTGCAATTGTTTGCTTTGTATATGGATCACCATTGGCTTGGTGTGATCCAGAAGCTTCCTGTAGGCATTGAGTGGACCCACAAAATTGCGGAACATGATTATCGCGAATCTTTTTCGAAAGCGTTTCAAGTGGATGCATGGTTGCTTTGGAGATGGCGCGATGTGCCGTTGATGGACAATGGAATTTTGGATCCGGTATTACATCCGTACGTTCGTTTTTGTGTTGCAGCGCATATGGAAAAGGAGCGGGAGGAAATTGCATCGCTGCGCGGATTGAATCCATGCAATTTGCATGGCGATGATTTTTTTGATGAGCCTGAGGAAACGAAGTGGAACCTCGTTGAACCGGAACGATGGCCTGGTAGGAAAAAGGAACTGTATGGCAGGTTAATCAAACTTGATATCGATCGTGAGTTGACTGCGAAGATCATTCGCGCAAAACATGGTTTCCTGCCGCGCGAAAACAGCGAATGGAGTACCGCTTGTTCCGATGGTATTTGGGAGTATCGCACTTTGCCCGATGGTGTGATTTCCATTGAATACGCGGCACCTTTGGAATTGCCGGTGCTACTTCCGCCAGTGCTGCCCAGATCGTTTGTTTTTAGCAATCCCTCGCTGCAATATAATTGATGCTATATGGGTAAAAACGGATTTGGAATTCCACATGAAGTGATCTCAAGACTGAGAGAACGAGACAGGAACTGCGTGTATTGCGGAAAACGTATGATTCTTCCGTATGCAGTGAATAAACGGAAGGACTGCCTTTCGATTGAACATCTTAATTTTGACGGTCCCTTTCATTGGAGTGATGGATTGCAAGAGATTGACATCGTTCTTTGTTGTGGATCATGTAATTCGAGCAGAGGACAAAAGAAATTGATCGAGTGGTTTGATTCGCCATACTGCATCGGAAAAAACATCAATTCAACAACAGTAGCATCACCTGTCAGGAGCTATCTTAAAAGGTACAAAAAGAAATAGTTGGCTTTAATTTTTCTTTGATCACTTAAAAGCAAAATTTCAAATTCGGCTATTAAAACTCATTATTATTGTTTGTGAGGACAAATGTGATGATAATCACATTCCTTACAAGCCAAGGAAGGCCTAGCAGGAAATTTTTTTGACAAAATGCTGGCAACATCGGATCTGATTTCATCTTTTGTGTTTGCCAGATGAACATCGGATATGTCAACGTAATCTTTTTTGTTGGTTTTTCCATCAAGATGATGAACACAGGCTTTTTCTGGAGTGAGTCCAAGCGATTTTAAACAAGCGATTGCATAGAAACGCAATTGCTTAGCATGGTCAAGACTATAGACTTCGTCCTGCTTCGCATCTTCGGTCTTAAAATCGATAATCTCCACCCCTGCCACTTTTCCTTTATCATCAAGTTTCTTAAGTAAATCAATTTGGCCGGAAATAATAGCCTCATCAATTACAAATTCAAACTTCTTTTCAGTTTCAAGTATGTATTTGAAGTCGTCTTTATGCAGACCTATGTAATTGTTGACAATCTTTTTTCCAGCTTTCTTAAAGTTGTTTTCAATCGTCTTTGTTGCGTATCTCAGCTTAAAATGCTGATCAAATAGTCTATCAATTGATTTAGGATCTGGAGTTTTCCCGTTCTCAATGTAATCTCGATGAATTATATTCAAGATGTTATGGATATTTGTACCGTAACCAAATCCTGTCGGTACACCGGCGTTATAGCTATATATATGACGCAGCTTAAAATCGTGGGGGCATCTCCCAAAGGCAACAAGTTCACTGAATGATGTGGGGAAAATTCCCTGTTTGTTCGATCGTGTTGGGTGCCCTGATCTGCTTCGTTTTAGAACTAAAGGTGGAGATAAATATTTTCGATCTAGTTCAGCGATAAAAGGATGTGGTTCATATTTCTTTTTAATTGAAAGGCGTTCTTCCGAACCACTAAGAAACAGGTACTTCTCAGATCGAGTTATAGCTGTATAGAATACTCGACGGTCATCCTCTACTGTGCCTATATATGACTCAACATTAAAGAGCTTTTCGTCAACAAAACTTATGATTGAACTTCTTGATCTCTTCTTAACAAGGCATGGAAGAAATACGACCGGAAATTCAAGACCTTTCGCTTTGTGGATAGTCAGTACCTTAACGACGTTAATAAGAGCCGGGTCACTGTTTCTGTCTTCAACATAAGTACTCTCACCATAGGAATTTATGAAATGAAAGAAATCCTTGATCTCTTTAGTTCGCAGTCTGATCCAAACGGATTCGTAATCAGAAATTGCCTGACTGAGAACAGCCAGGTTGTAATTGTAAGACTCGCCAAATTCAAAAGATCCTGCCCCAAAAGAATTAAGAATTCTATGATAAATGGCTTGTAATCCAAGTTCACCGAGATAATCTTTAGGATCTTTATTAGCTAAAGACTTCATTTCTCTGCGTATGGCACGTATCTTTTTTCTGAATGAAGAGTAATCTGATTTCGGAAACTTTTTGCGATTAAAAACCTTTTTAAAATTCGCAACGAGCTCCTTGATGGTTGGAATATTTCTGTTATAACCGGAGGTCCCGAAGATAAAAGCTATGCAATCTTTTGCTAAGACAACTTCAGGCATCTCAAAAATGCTATTTCCACTATAAGCAATACAATCGACTCCTCTTTCCGAAAGGAAATCAATAACTCGAGTCGCATCATCATTTGTTCTTACAAGCACGGCGAAATCACCACGCGAGAGCGCATATGGATGATTCCGCTTATCCAGAAAGTCCGTCCCGTCCAATTCCTTTATCTTCTTATAAATGAATTCGAATTCTTTGACTTCGGTTGGAAAATGTTTGTAGATAATATCGCCTTTCTGGAAACTTCTTTTTAATAGCGGGTTATGCTCCATTTGTTTGTTTTTGAGCCTATTTTTATTTCGTTTTATAAATCCTGTCGCCAGGCGAATAATCGCATTCGTGCTTCTGAAGTTTGTTTTAAGAGGAATCCGCGAAACTTTATATTTTTTCTTGTACTTTCTTTCAAATCCGATGATGTTGCGAACCTGAGATCCTCGCCATTGATAAATGCACTGGTCGTCATCTCCAACTACGCATACAGAGTCCGCATCGATTGAAATAAGTTCTATAAGTTTTTCTTGAAGTTGATCGACATCTTGATATTCATCTACTATAAGGTGTTTTACTCTCTTTTGTAGATTTCGTAGCATTGCCTTGTCTTTGGCTAAAGTATCAACCAAAGTATGTATCATCGAAGAATAATCGAAGTACTTTTCCTCTTCTAACAGTTCTCTGTATGCATAGTAGGAAGATCTGAATTTCCGATTTGTAAGTTTACCTGGGTCTAGATTTTCCATCATGACAATATCCGCACTATTTAGAAATCTTTCGATTGTTGTATAGTACATAAGCTTTTTACCACTGGAAGTCTCTCTAAGTGGCCAGAGATTTAATCTTCTAGAGAAATTTTGATACTTGGACACATAAGCAACTCGTCTTGTATCATCAAGAACGTCAAATGATTTGTATTTTGGATCAAGCTCTTGAAGCATGAAGAAACAGAATGAGTGAATAGTTCCAATGTACATTTCTCCAAAGTCCGCCCTTTCCGGGCATTTCTCATCTAGAATTCTTCTTATTCGTGATTTAAGCTCCTCTGCTGCCTTTTCGGTAAACGTAATAGCAACAATGTTCTTAGGGTTAGAACCTTTCTCAATTAGCCTGGCTATGCGTTGAGAAACCACCTCCGTTTTTCCCGAACCAGCGCATGCCAACAGCAAGAGATGACCTTTGTCATGCTCTATTGCTTTCAATTGATCAGATGTGAATTTAATTCCACTTCCCATAACCAATAGCCCCCATTATTTAAATTCAGATAATTAGCAAGTATTTAGATCTTGACGTATACGTACAAATAGATTTTGTTTTGTAAAAACAGGTTGTATTCATTACCGCCAGTTTCTGAGAGCGACGGTTGAAGGGCCCAATTCATTCCCAGCCAAGTCTATGTTTATGGCGTGCATACAGTTTTTGCATGGAAGGAAAGTCTGAAAGTCATGTGCAGCCATATAACTCCCCTTTAAAACAAACACTTTTATCTACTAGGACATTAGTATTATACACAAGATTAGTTTTTGGCGTCGATTGATTAAATGATTGATTCGCAAGAGCAGTTTTAAAAGACATATTAACCGACTAAGATATTAATTATCATAGGATGTTCAATAAATCTTTATTGCTTGGCCTTAATAATTGCCTTTAGCTCTTCCAGTTCCCTAAGAATTTCTTCATTCGTAGTTTGTTCTTGAGAAGATGGAGGTCTTAGAAACCACGAAGCTATAAATCCTGAGAACGTTCCAAACAGACCGACACCCGCGGTCATTAACAAAGAAGCGACAACTCTTCCTTCAGTTGAGACCGGAAATCTGTCTCCATATCCAACGGTTGTGACTGTGGCAATTGCCCACCAGACAGCATCCTCTGCAGTTCTGATGTTTGCTTCGGAGGAATTCTCAAATTGAAGCATCGCAACAGAAGACACAATGACTAATAGAATTGATATAAGACAGACTGCTAAGAAAGTGCTCTCAGCTCGCTGTTTGAGGATGAACGTTGAAAGAATCTTCGTAGCTCGAATGCCTCGCAGCACTCTAATGATCCGCACTATACGGGCCGCTCTTCCCCACCGCAACAAATCAATCATTGGAAGACTAGAAATGAGATCAAGCCATCCCCAAGTATAAAAATAATGCCACTTATTTTTCGCTTTGATCAATGTCACGATGAAATCTAAAAGGAACAAAATGCAAACTGCTGTATCACCATATTCAACAACCGCTTTCACTGGATCGGAAACAGGAAATAACGTAACAAGGGCCAATGCCAAGACGGCGTACACACTGAGAAAAAGCATGAACAATAAATAAATTGGATTTTGATCCTTTGAAGACATGCTGATCCTCCAATTGATGAAAATGATTGCTACATTCTAATAAATAACAACCTTGTAAGTACAGTCAGATCAACAGAGGGCTGGTTCAAAATGCAACTCTCAAAATTGATAGTAGGTCCGACGTATTCAATTTGAAAGAACTTGAAATGCGTAGCGAGAAGATGAATCCATATTGAGCAAAACGTAAGAAATCTGTATACTAACTTAACCGTAAACGATGCCGCAGGTTTGTATTGAGAAAGGTTGTTTTGCATACATACCTATTAAAAGTTATTGAGGGTGGGAGAAGAAAAATGGACTATGAAATTGCGGAGCCTTATGCATCTGCAATGATCGAAAACGTTACGAGCGTTTATATACGACCCTCAAAGTGTAAAAGATGGAACTTTCATGATGATTAACCATTATGGAAGTCATGTGCATAAAGGACCAAAATAGATGACCAATAATTCTTCACAAACCGAAATATTAAAACCGAACTACGACAAGCTAGATTTTGCCCTGCGGTCGGTAGGATACAGCTTTGAAGCAGCCGTAGCTGATATTGTAGACAATTCAATAGATGCTGGAGCATCCGATATCTCTATACGTTTTGTTTTAAAAGATCAGGAACCACTTGACCTTGTTATTTGGGATAATGGATGCGGAATGTCCGAAAGCACGCTGAGAGAAGCAATGCGGTTTGGTGCTGATGTGAACAAAGAACTTGAACGGCTTGGAAAATTTGGCCTTGGATTAAAACTGGCCTCTCTAGGTCAGGCAAAAGAGCTTCGTGTCGTGACTCTACAAGACTCTAAGCTTTCAGGTCGAGCATGGCTAGAAGAGGGAATCCGAAAAGGATTTCAGTCTTATATTTTGGGACCCGACGAATGTGAACAAGCCAAAAGCTTGCTTATGCCAGAAGCGAAATGGAGCAACTCAGGTACTCTGGTTTGGTGGTCTCATTTGTATCGAGTCGGAGCGAATCATACAAATCCCCAGGAGCACGCGCAACAGCTTCTAAATCGGCTAGCGAACCATCTTGCTTTAGCTTTTCATAGATTCTTAACAGGCAAATGCAAGATTAGAAAAAATCTTCATGTTCGAATGTTGCTTGATATTTATGACTACAACAGTCGCGAAGCTGGACTTGTTCGAAGAATTGAGCCACTCGATCCATTCGGTTACAACACTTCGGGAATGGAAGA
>JADMIO011260339.1_pt1 | contig 40431 bp, 22 predicted proteins | sample 8958161 | NCBI WGS metagenome assembly JADMIO01 (sample SAMN16585339, study PRJNA669376) | soil metagenome | isolation source: Crop rotation soil | place: USA: Cullars Rotation, Alabama | collected 2011
CGCGACTTCAAGTCACGTGAATTCCAAGCTTCGGATCCCACTGTGCTGGAAAGCCATGTTCGAAACATATTGTCGGTCTTCACGAGGAGTTGTTCGTTGAGGAAAACATCCGCGTATGTGTCGAGACCGTTGAAAACCAGCTCGACATTCTTTCTATCCATGGTTTCGAGTGTGACTTTAAACGTCGTGCGATACTCCCAGTCTGTTTTCCCGATCCATTGTTGCTTCTGTTCGTTATCACGATAGAACGGATCTTCGATCACCTTGTTGGCCAACAAGTCAGTGTGAACAGATCCCGGCACTGTCGCCGGTCGCCATGTTTCTTTGTTCACCTCGCGAAATTCCCAGTTGCTGGTCAATGGGATTTTCAAGTGCGAAGTCCGTTGCATAGCGGATTTTGACTGAGCGTTAGTTGTAACAACGGTCAAAAGAAATAGAGGGAGAACAAGGGGCAACAGTTTTCTTGATCGCAAGTTTTACCTCACTAGTGTTGTTGGCGCGGGAAGATCTTTCAGCTTGCGTAAGATTTTTTCGCCTGCTAAAAGGAGCGCCATGCTGAAAAAATGCGCGGGACTGATCCTCGCGGCGATGATAGTCGCAAATCTGGCTTCAGTGTCAATTGCCAAAACTGGCGGCGGGACGAACGCGACTCAGTCGACAGAGTCAAAAGCGGTTCTCGAAAGAAGATTTGCTCGTCTGCGTCACGGGATCAATTTGAGTCACTGGTTCGCGCAGTCGATTGTCGGTAATTATTCGAAAGCCCACCTTGAGTCGTATATCACCACAGCAGATCTCGCGTTGATCGAATCAATGGGTTTCGATCATGTTCGTTTCACAATCGAACCCGCTCCACTGTTTGACGAGTGGGATGATCCAAGCAAGTTAAAAACTGACTATCTAAAACTCTTCGACGCGGCACTCGATCAAATACTCGCACGCAAGCTGTCAGTAATTGTCGATATTCATCCTTCTGATGAGTTCAAGGTTCGATTCAACAAGGAAGACCGACACGTGGAAGCATTCGCAAAGTTTTGGATATCGTTTGCGAAACACTTATCGAGTCGTGATCCGGAAAGAGTTTTTCTGGAAGTTATCAATGAGCCGATGGTTGAAGATCTTTATCGCTGGCAGGGGATACAGGCGAAACTGATTGCAGCAATTCGATTGGGAGCTCCTCAGCACACGATAATTGCCAGTGGTTATCGATGGTCCGGTCTTTATGATCTTCTCGCACTTGAGCCGTATTCAGATCGGAATGTGATCTATAACTTCCACTTTTACGAGCCGTTTGCTTTCACACATCAAGGTGCGACCTGGGCTGGTCCAAATCTTTCGTTCTACAAAAACATTCCTTACCCTTCCAGCCCCGAAATAATTGCGAAGGTGCTGGATTCAGTGACTGATGAACAGGCTCGTTTCAACCTTTTTCATTACGGCGAAGAGCGATGGAACCTCGATCGGATGGATCGCGAAATCTCGAAGGCTGCAGCATGGGCGTCGAAACGTGGAGTACCACTTACGTGCAATGAGTTTGGCGCGTTTCGTCGTTTTGTTACTCCTGCAGATCGAATGGTGTGGCTTAACGACCTGCGCACAGTGTTAGAGAAGCACGGAATTGGATGGTCCATGTGGGATTACGCTGGCGGGTTTGGTGTGGTTGAGAGGGTAGAAGGAAAGGCTAAAGCGGATGAGGCTGTTCTGAAGGCACTTGGATTGAGGAAATAATTATGGTTCGTCGGTTTTGTTACTCCTTACTTTTCATCGCAGTTGTTCTGTCAGTGTTCGTCATCAAGGTGCGAGCCCAGGGCAAGACTCTCGCTGAACGACTTGGCTATCCGGCGGACGCAAAACTCCTCATCGTCCATGCCGACGATCTCGGCATGGCCCATTCAGTCAACGACGCTACTACCAAGGCATTAGCGACAGGCCTGGTGAACTCGGGAAGCATCATGATGCCTTGCTCATGGGTACCGGAGATTGCTGAGTATGTTCGCAACAATCCGAAGGCCGATCTCGGTTTACATCTCACGTTGACTAGTGAATGGCTAAATTATCGTTGGGGACCTGTGTTGCCACGAGATCGCGTCGGCTCACTCCTCGACGAACGCGGCTACTTTCGTCTGACGGAGGCTGTAGCGGCGTCGCAAGCAAAGGTTGGTGAAGTAGAGCAAGAGATCCAGGCACAGATCGATTTAGCAAAAAAATCCGGTATTCAACCGACACACCTCGATTCACACATGGGCACGTTGTACCAGAGTAAAGAGTTGTTTGAGTTGCTAATAAAAGTTGGTCGACAACATAAGTTGCCAGTCCGAATATCGAGAGAATGGTTTAGTCGATTCGGCTACCTGCCGTCGTTACTAACTCCTGAAGATATTCTCGTCGACCACATGATCAGCATTGAACCGTCAGTTACGCCTGAAGCGTGGTCCAAGTTCTACACCGACGAAATCAAAAATCTCAAACCCGGTTTGAGTGAGATTATTATTCATCTGGCGTATGACGATGCTGAGATGAAGTCGATGACAAAGGATCATCCAGATTGGGGAGCGGCCTGGCGACAGCGTGACTTCGACTTTTTTACGAGTGAAGCCTTTCGAGAATTGATCAAAAGACAAAACATAAAACTCGTTACCTGGCGAGAACTTCGCAAGTTGCAGTACGGCGAGTGACGTCGGGTGATAGTTAATCCTTCGGTTGAAACAACTAAAAAATGAAACTTCAAAACTACCTAGCACTGGCTATCAGCCTGTTCCTATTTCCTTCACTCGCTAACGCCCAGGGCATGACCTCCTATCAACACAACCTGATGCCAGTGCCGACGAGTGTTCAATTTTTGGACGGCCGTGTGGTTATTGATAAGTCGTTTCGAATTGCCGTGAGTGGACACAAGGATGGACGTCTCGAAGCGGCCGTCGATCGATTTCTGAAACGACTCCAAGGGCGAACCGTGATGACGTTCGCAACTGGTGTGGCGAGTGACTTGGGGACGTCGACCTTGGTGATTCAATGTTCAGCGCCGGGAAGTAATGTGCCGTCGCTAAATGAAGATGAGAGTTATGAGTTGAAGAGTTCGGGTACGCAGGTTCGCTTAAATGCTCCGACTGTCGTGGGAGCAATGCGAGGTCTGGAGACAGTACTTCAGCTGCTAACTTCTGATAGTGAAGCTTTCTACATTCCAGCGGTCGAGATCAAAGATCAGCCTCGTTTCCGCTGGCGCGGTTTGCTAATCGATATCGCTCGTCACTACCAACCGCCGGAAGTGTTGAAACGAAATCTCGATGCGATGGCAGCCGTGAAGTTGAATGTCCTGCACTGGCATTTGACCGAAGACCAGGGATTCCGAGTTGAAAGTAAGAAGTTTCCGAAGCTGCATCAGATGGGTTCTGATGGCCAGTTCTATACGCAGGAACAGATCAAGGAAATCATCGACTACGCACGACAACGAGGCATACGTGTCGTTCCTGAGTTTGATATCCCGGGACATGCGACAAGTTGGTTAGTAGGTCATCCGGAACTTGGAAGTGCGCCTGGCCCATACACGATTGAACGAGGTGCAGGAATCTTCGAGCCTGCTTTGGATCCGACTCGAGAAGAAGTCTACAAATTCCTTGATACGTTTCTGAGTGAGATGGCGTCCCTTTTCCCGGACGCATACATGCATATCGGAGGCGACGAGAACGAGGGGAAACAATGGGATCGAAATCCGAAGATTCAAGCGTTCATGAAAGAGAAGGGCATTAAAGACAACCACGCACTACAGGCTTACTTCAATCTGCGTCTGCTGAAGATTCTTGAGAAGAACAACAAGAAGATGATCGGTTGGGATGAAATTTTGCAACCCGAGTTACCAACTAATACGGTTATTCATTCGTGGCGTGGGACTAAGGCGCTCGCTGACGCCGCACGAAAGGGGTACGACGGAATTCTTTCAAATGGGTATTACATCGATCTTAGTTTTCCAGCGTGGCAACACTATGCGATGGATCCACTTCCCGCCGACAGCACGCTTACTGAAGGTGAAAAAAAGCATGTGCTCGGTGGTGAAGCAACGATGTGGGCAGAGTGGGTGACTCCTGAGACTATCGACTCGAGGATTTGGCCACGCACTGCCGCGATTGCTGAACGACTATGGTCTCCATCGAGTGTGACAGATGTTGATGATATGTATCGACGCTTGTCGGTTGTGAGTGTCCAGTTGGAAGAGTTAGGACTGACGCACAAGAGAAATGCCGATGTACTGCTTAGAAGGTTGGCGGTGAGTAGTGACGTCGACGCGTTGAAAGTTTTGATCTCGATACTAGAGCCGGTGAAAGAGTACAGACGTTATCAACAACGACCGGCAACGATGTTGAGTCCGTTGACAGGAATAGTGGACGCCGTTACCCCTGACAGTACTGCTGCTCGACTGTTTGGAAAACTTGTCGAGGGAGTGATTTCAGATTCACCGCGGTTTCAAACAAACACTGCTGAACTTAGTACGACACTAACTGACTGGCGTAATGCTGAGCCGTTGTTGTCCGTGTTGAGTGAACGCTCACCTGCACTCTCTGAAGTGAAACCGTTAGCAAAGGATCTTGGTAGTTTTGGAGAGCTTGGCCTGGAAGCGCTCTCATATCTTTCAACTGGAGTCACTCCACCGAATGGGTGGCGTGAAGCGAAGATCTCAGTTCTGGATGAAGCGTCGAAACCCAAATCCTCTGCGGTTGAGTTCGCGGTTCTGAACAGTCTCAGGAAACTTATTTTCGCGGCGGCGGAAGTGCAGCAATCAAAAAAGATGTCTGCTGTTGAGTGGCAGAAGCGAATTGCTGACTTGGCTGCACCGCCTAAGAAGTAGACGTCTTATTTCTGAAACACGAGATTGTCGACTACGACATTTCCGGATTGCGGAGCGCACTGATTGCAATACGCACTGATGCTTATCGCAGTCAGTTTCTTTAAGATCAATTTTGGATCGACTTTGTCCTGGACCCAAGATGGTATCGCAACGCTTTTTAGCGGAACTAAGTAGGTGTTGAGTCCCGGCTTTATCTTGACCGCCATCTGGGGAAACCCGGCATCGAGTTTGACTCCCTGACCGTGACTCACAAATTCGATGCGCAGCGCATCCACACCCTTCGCATAGAGTTGCACCGATAGATTCTTGTATCCGCTAACGTCATCGGAGGTCGTCTGGCCATCCTTTGTTGGGTGGCCCTGGATCTCCAACGTGACGTTTGCCCATTGGTTAGGCATCGTCAAGCTGTAATCAAACGTAGCCAAGTGGTTCTGATCGTTTTCTTTTAACCTCACTAATTCAGGTGCGCCGGGTGAGACGTTTGCCATACCCTTGAATTTCACAGGCGTTGATTCCTGAGCAGTGTAGATTTGAATCAATCCTCCGCGGTTGCTAACAGCTCGACCGTTTTCGGTTTTCTCAAAATCGGCATAAACAAGCTTGTCGCCATTAGCGCCTTCATCCTGGCTCGTAGCTACGGAAGGTTGAGCGGTGCAAATTACCGCGAGTGCTATCAAAAGTAGCAGAAGAGATAAAAATGAAACTCGATGTTTCATGACGGCTCTCCAAAGTTCGGAATGTTGGGGTATCGTTTTAAGATCTCAGTTCGTTGCTATTGTGCACTACGTGTCAACACTGAGTCTGCGAAATATTAGTACCTTGACGTAACAGTGTTAAGGGTCATAATCTCACTCTTTGTGGTTCTGGCTATAACTTTTGCACCTTCAACAATTAAGCATTTCATCTTGGTAAACCTCGGATAAAGAACAGAAGTAGCCTTGAGTTATTTGTCTCGTCATGGTTCTTAATTAGAGATTGGAGATCGATCGTTGCGACGCATAAATCTCAAGAAGGCAATCGTTGCACGCTCCGATACCATCCGCTTTATCAATCGCCAAATCGTCCTCAACTACGTTCGTGAAAAGGAACCGATTTCACGCGCTGAAATTTCGCATGAAACAGCGTTACAACGTTCGACTGTCTCGTTGATTGTCGAAGAGTTGAAGACGTTGGGATTGGTTTATGAAACTGAAGGCGAGTCGACTGGTGGAAGGCCTCCAACACTTTTGCGTTTGCGTGCTGCTGGTTGTTTAGCGATCGGAGTCGACCTGGGCACTGCGCAAACTACTGTTGCGACCGGTGATCTAGTTGGAAGAGTCTTACGACGAGAGGTATTTGATACTGATCCCGATCGAAGTACGACGCTAAATCGGATTGCTTCTATCATAAAGAGTCAGATGGCCAGTGAGCCAGCAATTGAAGGTATTGGGATTAGTGTTCCTGGGCTGGTGGATTTTGACGCCGGTACCGCACTGTTTATTCCACACTTTAAATGGCGTAACTGGTCCATTGCGAGTGATCTTAGTGAAATTGTAGGAGTGCCGGTTACTGTTGATAACGACGCGAATGCAGCGGGGCTTGCGGAGTTGTGGTTGGGTCGACCGGAAATTCGTGACGTCAGAGACTTCATCATGGTACTGGTTGAAGATGGACTTGGAACTGGAATTATTTTTGATGGTCAGATTTATCACGGCATGGATGGCGCGGCCGGTGAATTTGGACATATGACCATCGGTAAAGATGCTCCTGTGGCGTGCGCAGCGGGCAGTCATGATTGTTGGGAAGCGTTTGCTTCTGAGCGTGCGGCGTTAGCGCGTTACACGAAAAAGCAAAACACAAACGGACAATGTGCATTAACTTTTACCAGGTTAATTGATTTGGCGTTTGATGGAGATCAAGTCGCGATCGATTCATTAATTGAAACAGCTCACTTTCTCGGCTTGGGAATTTCCAATCTCACCAAAGGTCTTAGTCCTCAAGCCGTAATTCTTGGAGGTCAAATATCTCGCGCGTGGCCCATCATCGCTGATGAGCTTCGCAGCTCGATTGAGAAGAGCAGCATTTGTCGAGGACTCGCTTCGGCTCCTGCCTACGCATCTACGTTGGGTGAAGACACTCGTTTGATGGGAGCACTCAGTTTGGTGCTTGCAGGAAAATTTGCTTCAGTCATTCCCGCCTAATCACCTTTTGTAATTTGGATGAACTTATCCAGAAATTAGGATTAGTTCCCTCACCGATCACAATTAGCTCAATTGCCCTCGACCGTAAAAATGATGAGATTCTTCAGAATTTAAGGCGTTCTTTAGCAGGGGGCTGATCTCAACCTAAAGTTGGATTTGCAAGGCATCCATTTTGCTTAAATCAAATTCGTCTGTGACTGGCTTTAACTACGCTCTAATCGCAAAGAAGAATTTAAAAGGTCAATGAAAATAAACCTTGACAAAGGGTTTGCGTTGGTAGTACTAAGGCTTTTGTCTGGTCTTGCAACAAACTCTAAGTTCTACCTTCTAACTTAATTTCTTCAGTTCCGGTTAGGGATTGAAAAGGTGTTTGACCGAATCAAGCGGCGTGCGTCCTCAGCACAAAATGCGAACTTTGATTCCGGTCCAGTTTTCTGAGTGCGGCAACTCTGCCGTCGTAGTTAGGTTCGATCACAAGAAATAAAAGCATTCCAAAGTTTTGAAAGTACGTTGAGTTCGGCGATTCCAAATGGCGGGTTTCACATCGCTTCCGAAGAGAAGGATGGAAAGTGACGTTATGATGACCGTAACCAAATCTCAATCGATTGTTCGGCTTGCTGTTGCGTTGATTGCGTGCCTGATCGTTATCGGTGTTGCGCAAACAACCTTCGCTCAAACAACAGGTAGTGCCACCTTGCGTGGTACAGTGAAAGACCCCCAGGGCGCTATAGTCCGAGGGGCGACGGTGACGCTCGTGAATGAGCGAACCAAAGATGAGCGAAAGACGGTGACCCGCGACGACGGGGATTTCGTCTTTTCAGCGTTACCACCTGGTGAATACAAACTCACCGTCGAGGCGCAGGGCTTTAAGAAGATCGAGCAATCGAACCTGGCCATCGAGACAAGTAGTACCAAGGCACTCGATCTCGTGACCGAGGTAGGTCAACCCTCCGAGACAGTAACCATCACTGCAGGGCTCAATACGCTTCAGACTGAAACCGGCGCGAAAGAAAACACGATCACCGCGGATCAGATCGACAACCTGTCGATCATCAGCAGAAGCTCACTTGAGCTGTTGCGAATCCTGCCGGGCGTCGTTGCTCCTGATGGTACGGCTCTCGAGAGTATCGCTTTCGGCGGTGGTGCCAACGCGAACAGTCAGTATCACGTAAACGGTTTGCGAGGTGAGCAGAACAACATCACGATTGATGGCTCGCGCATGATCGATATTGGTTCGAACAACGGTACCGTCATCACTGCTAATCCGGACATGGTCCAGGAAGTAAAAGTCCAGACGAGCAACTACGCTGCTGAGCATGGTTCCAGTGCAGTGCAAATTAGCGCGACGACCAAGGGCGGTAGCAGCGGATTCCACGGAACGGTTTACGATTACGTGCGTCATTACAAGTTCCAGGCAAACGATCGCTCTAATTCGATCGGTGGTCCAGCTGGTCCTGTTGCACGCCCTAACAGCAAGTATAACTATCCCGGCGGCAACGTCGGCGGCCCGGTAATTCTTCCTTGGACCAACTTCAACAAGAATCGCGACAAGCTTTTCTTCTTCGTCGGATACGAGCGCTATTACCAGCAGGTTGATGAGGGATCAAAGTTCTTCACAGTGCCTACGCTGAAAATGCGTCAAGGTGATTTTAGTGAGTTGTTGACGATCCGCGATCCTGTGACGGGCAACTTGGCGCCTCAGAGAGTCACGGTTCCGGCGGGTTGCACGACGAATGGAGTTGTGGGTAATCCAGGAGACAATAACGACGTCGCCCCTGGCAATATCCTAACGGGTTGTAAAGATTCGACGGGTCTTGGTCAGGCCCTGATGAATTTTTACCCAGTTCCTAATCTCAACGTGCCAATTGGCCAGCCTAACTACGTGTACAGCGTGCTTCGGCCAAATAACCGACAACAATTCACCTCTCGCTTTGACTATTCGATTAGCGACAAGACAAAACTCTATGTTCGCTTTGCTCGTGAGTATGAGGAGCAGGGATTCCCACGTGGTCTTTGGTGGGATTCGTCCAGTTATGAACTTCCAGGTAAGCTAACTTCGAAGAATACTGGCAAGTCATTCGTCGCCAACTTGACGAACATCATCAGCCCGACAATGACCAACGAAATTCTATTCAGCGCGAGTAAGCTCAAGCTCAATTACGATTTCGCAGAGCCGGACAAGGTTTCTTACTCATCTCTGGGTGTTCAGCGAGTTGGTTTCTTCCCCAATCCAAATCCGTATGTCCCGGTCAGTGTAATCACGTGGGGCGGCGGTGATCTTCATACCGCCTACGGTTACCCGATCCTGGCTTGGAACGACAGCTTCGCTCTAACGGACAATCTTGTTAAGGTTCACAACACTCATACCTTCAAGTTTGGTGCTTTCATCGAGCAGGCAAACAAGCGACAGCAGTCTAATGGCGACACCAACATTGAGACGGCGCAGTGGGGACAATCCACTGGTACCCTCAATAACTTCGGCGATATCTATGTAGGAAAGCCAATTGAGTTTGGCCAGGCTACGAAGCGCCCATTAGACAACTTCCGATACTACAACTACGAGTTTTATGGTCAGGACAGCTGGAAGATGCGTTCAAACCTTACTCTAGAGTATGGACTTCGTCTGGCCTACCTGCCACAGAACTTTGAGCGCAAGGGATTAGGCGTGCTCTTTGACCCGTCCACATACAATCCAGCTCAGGGCATCTTCATTAATGGAGATCGAACAAGGCCGAACGGGTTTAAGCTTGCCGCCCGCGGTGAGATTCCAAAAGGCGTGCTGCCCAATGTTCCGGTGCAATGGATGCCACGCTTGAACTTCGCCTGGGACGTTGGTGGTAAAGGCGACTTCGTTGTGCGCGCAGGAGCAGGTCTCTTCTACAATCGCGTTCAGGGTAACTACGATTACTACTCCAGCGGACAAATGCCCAATACCTACAGCGCAACAGTTGGTACTCCATGGGCATCAGCAAATGGTTTATCGTTCGCTGACCTAAAGAATGTCGATCCGTTCTCAGCAATATCGAACGTCAGCATTCAGTCTCGCGATATTCAGTCAAATGAACTCCCGAGAGTTGCTAATTTCAGCTTGACCCTTGAGAAGCGATTGCCCCTGGAAAACATCCTGTCAGTGGCCTATGTGGGAACTCAGGGTAGGCACCTGCCGCAACAGAGAAATGCGAATATCATCCCACTCGGTAGACTCTTGACCGGAACAGCGAACGGAATCGACTTGTCGAATCCAGTCAACAGAGCCGGATTAGACGGGTCGGTGCTTAGACAGTTCCGACCATATACGCCGTACAATTCGGTCGGTTTGTACCAGTTCACTGGAACATCGACTTACCATTCAATGCAGGCAACACTGAGTCACTCAGGTCGCCGTTTGCAGTACTTTGCGACTTACACGTTTGGTAAAGCACTCGGTACCGTGGCCACTAACGAGACTGACGGTGCAGCGTGGGCCGACCCGATCGACACTCGCAATCGAAGCTGGGGAATTCTTCCCTTCGATCGCACTCACGTATTCAACATGTCGTACAACTGGAGCGTGCCTGATATTGCGCGCGGCAGTTGGAAGAACGGATTCACGAATGCTGTCTTCAACGAATGGCAGATTTCAGGTATCACAACCGTTCAAAGCGGCACTCCAATTCGGCTTAAGTTCCTTGGCGACATCGCGACTGGGAATCAGGCGGTTGCATGGTACGGTTCGGATGCCTTCAACGGAACAAATGCCGGCGCCAGCTTGGGTGCTGTGACTCCCATCTATAAGGGAAATCCACAACTGGGTGGTACAGATCTGAACTCGAAGATATTTGACATCAGTCAACTTGCGATTCCGAGTTTCCCGAATACTGGACCATCGCAACCACCGTTCTATATTCGAACCCCAGGTCGCAGCAACTTCGACATCTCGTTCTTTAAGAACTTCAAGATCACTGAAACCACGAAGTTCCAATTCCGAACGGGTCTATTCAATGTGTTCAATCAGGCGTATCCAACCATCATTAACCCGAACTCCTTTGCGCTCGGCGATACTGATGTCTACTTGGCGCTTGATACGGTTTGCAACGCTGTAGTAAACGGAGTCAATAACGGCGCGGGTGGAACTACCAATCCATGCGATCCGACAAAGGGCTTCCGCTTCACCGATGGACGTGGAGCCAATTGGGTAGATGCGAACGGTGTTGTTAGGCAAGCAGATCGAAGTAACACATTGCGCGACTTCGGCAAGGTTACAAATAAGCATGGTCGCCGAATCGTCGAGTTCGCGTTCAAGTTCACGTTCTAACTTTTAATCACCTCAGCTTTAACTTCCGGCGCGAGCGGCTTTTGCCTCTCGCGCCGCTTTGCTTTCGTCCGGTTCACACATGGCTTTCTTAGCGAGTCTCTTAAACTCAGGTAAAAGACCTGCCTTAAAAGCTTTGTGGATTCGAGTGTCAGGTGGATAATTCCGCTCTTGCGAAAAACAAACTCCCATACACGAATCAATACGATCGTTCACGACCAGAACAAGTTGAAGGATGGGGCTCAGACTTTGAGCGAAGCTGAGCTAATATGGGAACCCTAAATCGCAGCTGTTGACCGTAATCGATCATACACACCTTGAGGTTGCTTATGAGAAGAGCTCTTTCTTTATGCTCAGTGGCTACCCTGGTTTTTCTTTTCTCTTCAAGTGCAGTAGCACAAGAAGACATTGACCCTCGTTATAAATCTGCTGATACCAACAACGCAGTTATTTACGGTCGCGTCACTTTGCCTAGCGGGTTCCTGCTAGACGGCTACGCAAAAATCATCCTGCGAAACTCTCAGAGCGTGATCCAAACTTTTCACACTGATAAGAGCGGTGAGTTTCAAATACTCAATCTTAGTGAAGGTGTGTATTACGTGCAGGCGGAGACGCTCGACGGGATCTTCGAACCTGTACAGAAGCGAATTGAGCTAGGTCGCGGCTTGAGAGTAAACGTAAACCTCGAAATGCGGGAGAAGAAGGCGCAACATCTTAAAGTCATTGCGTCGCGAGTAGTTTCTGTTGCCGAACTTCGTCAGCAAGTTCCCGTCAATGCTAAGAAGGCGTACGAACAAGGACTCAAAGCGGTAAACAAAGGAAAGTTCCAAGAGGCTGCCACTTTTTTTGAACTCGCACTGCAGTTGTATCCGGAATACCTTGCCGCAAGGAATGATCTTGGAGCCCAATACCTAAAGCTCAAGCGGATCGACGAAGCAGAAAAACAATTTCAGTTGGTCCTGGCAAATGACCCAAGAAACTTCAATGCGAAATTCAACCTGGGGCTGGTGCAAATAGAACGACGTGATTACACCGGCGCTCTTGGTCTCCTGGACCAGGCTATATCGCTCGACAGTAGTCGCGCCGTCCCTCATTTGTGGATAGGTATCGCGAAGCTTGAACTTGGGAGTTTGCAGGAGGCAGAGACCTCATTGGTTAGATCATTGCTGATGGGAGGTGAAGAATGCCTGGCCGCTCATTATCACCTCGCGCGCATCTACGTGAGTCGAGGCGAATTTGGTGACGCTTCAAGATCCCTGCAGGCGTATCTACAGCAGGCTCCTCGTGGCGAGTACTCGAAAGAGGCTAAAGAACTGGCCCAGCGAATCCTCACAGCCCAAAAGTAAATTACAACTTACTCGCCCGCTCTAACTCCCCAGCGTGAACTCAGTTGATTGACTTACGTTATTCTTTCCGTCGCTCACAGTAATCTTCAGTTCAAACACGCCTGGACGAAACTTATCTAGTGGTATCGCACTCGCATACTTAATTTGTCCATTCGCATCCGGAGCAGGCAAATCGGCAGATGTCTGACCGAGACTCTTTTTGTTCTGCAGAATCTGTAACGTTAACTTTAGCGGAGAGGATGAACCTTTTCCGGGCCAGGCGGTGAAAAAGAATGCCAACTGTTTAGTCGCCGACTGTTTCACTGGCTCGCCGAGATTTGGATATACGAGCAATTCGCCAAATTGGAAAGGCTGGTCCTTTTGTTCAGCGGAAGTTAGCTTTTCTGCCCTCTTCAGAACGGCGACTGTACTGACACGTGGCTTGGTTTCGTCAGCCTCAGGTATTTCGATGGTACTTGAACGAACACTCAAGTTTTTAGTTGAAGCGTCGTAAGCCACCAATTGAACATTGTATTTACCGGGGGGCAGTTGGGCCTCTTTGTAAAAAACAACCTCACCTTTTCGTGCAGTTTCCAGGTCCGCCATCGGACCCGACAGCGTGTAGTTTTGGCTTAACTTTTGAACTACCTGTTCTGATTGATTCCTGACTAAAGCGAGAATTGAAAAGTTTGTGCTGTAGGTTTTGTTGTCGGCAGAGGGAGAAAACTTAAACGCTGATAATGGCGCTTCAGCAACTATCAAGGAAAGACCTGTCCGTCCCGGAGCCGGATAACTCATCGCGGATCCGAAAAAGTCGAACGAATTGCGACCGGCGAATTTACGAGCAGCAGCAAGGGCTGGCGCTTCATAATCGAGCATTGCAAACTGGCCAACGGATTCAACTGCGTAATATCCCTTGCGTGACTGCACGTCTACATTCGGTCGATTTAGTTTGATGTTAATCTGACGGAAAGTTCCGTCGTAGTCTTTGTTCTCAGGCACATAGGTCAATAAATAGTACCCATGCATGTCTTCGCTCACACGGCGAATTCCCGCAACAAGATCATTGGTGTCGTGTATCAGAAAGCCACCCGTCAAATCGGCAAGAGGGCCAAGCGTACTTCGCGGGTCATACTTCAGTAAATCCTCATTTTTTTCCAAAGAGCGAGTATAGGGTCCATTCACCCCCGTATCGTTACCCCTGGCTTGTTGTTGCATCCGACTTTGCATGAGCGAATTAAGTTGGCGAGACGCTTCCAGTGTTGCGCTTTCAACTCGCAAACCGGCAGCGTCAACGGTGTAGATACTGACGTTCGCTCGGTTGGCTGCACTGATGACAGAAGGAAACTTTGCCTGCACTTCAGGTGGCATCTTTAAACCTTCCGAGAAGAAAATGATTGTTTTCCGTCCGGGAAGGTTCTGCATCGGATTTATGACCGCAAGCAAAGCGTTAATAGTGGCAAATCCTTGCTGGTCTCTCTCCAGTCTTTCATATTGGTCGAGCATTTGGGCTTGCATCTCAAGTAGCTTCTGTTCAGCCGCAGCCTGCCCGATCTGCTGACCGGCCTGTGAAGCTCCACCGCTGTCTCGTGCCGCACCCGCTGAGGCCGCTGCTGACGCGCCCGCCGCAATTTGTGAATCCAAAACGATGCTTCGGTCCGTTGCCTCCCTGATTTTTGCTCCCCCGGATGCATAACTCGAAGGTGCGCTGGAAGTAGCTGTGTCGATCGCAGCCTTCACCAAATCGGAATTTTCGGTATAGGGCTGAACCGTCCGCAACGACTGATCTATGGTGAAGACGCCGGTGTAATCCCCGACCGAGGTTCTTTGATCCGAATAAGCAAGGCTGGCCTTTCTGGAGAGTGTCCTTGCTTCAGTGGAAAGTCGGTCAAAAACAAGTGCGGTTACTGAGGGGGTCGATCGCGTTGGCCGTGTTGTAGGAGCGACGGTGGTTGACGCACCCGGAGTTGTACTGATTTGTGACTCGGGCTGTTCGGCAGCCCCTTCCGTTGATACGAATCTGAATGATTGGACTTTTTGTTTTACGCCATCCTCAAAGACTTCAAAATCGCCGAGCTTCAAATCCTTAATCGGCCGACCTTTTTTGTCTTTTACCACTACGTCCAGTTTTACTTCCGCAGTTCGCGTGCGTATGACGTCGTCGTCTTGCTCGGATGAGGTTTGCGCAAAACTGACCAATGGCAGCAGACCCAGGGTGATTGAAAGTACCAGACTAATTAGCGGTTTCATCAGAACGCCTCGTTGCAAATTTGATATTAGGGCTGGGGAATTATGATTCAGAGACACTACTTCCGGATCAGGTTGTAATCTCTTAGGGACGTCATGAGTATAGTGTCGACGGACGGTGAATACCAGCATGATTACTACTCATTTTTGCCGAAAGCAGCTTAGTCACTTCACAATTTACTGTTGTATAATTCGCCTTGATTTAACGCTCTCCAGACTTCGCAGAATGACAATCAAGAAATCATATAACTCGATCGCGAAGGCGTTCGTTTTGCCTTTGCTATTAGCCGGACTGTTTGCTGGCCACGCGTTGGCGCAGAAGCAAGACGACAACGGTGATGCTGCGTTCGAACGCGCGATTCAACTTCATCAAAGTGGCGACCTTGAAAGTGCAATTCGTGAGTACCAGGCAATATTGGTCAAACACTACACGCGTGCCGATGTGCGTTCCAATCTTGCTGCAGCGTTGTCTCGATTGGGCCGTTATGAAGAAGCGATCGATCAGTACAAGCGAGCTCTCGTCATTCTTCCTGATAACCAGACGATCCGGTTTAACCTTTCGATGGCGTATTACAAGGCAGCTCTATTTCCTGAAGTCGTGACCGAGTTAACGAAGTTTCTTGCGTCAGATCCAGCGGGTCAGGAAGCGATGACCGCTAAACTTGTGCTTGCTGATTCTCAGATCAGACTAGGTGAGTACAAGAAGGTGATTGATCTACTGACACCATTGTCACAAGCCGATCCGTCCAACCACACCATTGCCTATCTACTCGGAAGTGCGCACATCAGCCAGGGAGACTTAGCTAAGGGCCAACAAGTTATCAATGAAGTTTTCCGCGACGAAAACTCTGCCGAAGCCCGACTGCTCATGGGTTCGATGTTACTCACAGCCGATGATGCCCAAAACGCGTTGAAAGAGATGGAACGGGCGATCGAGTTGAATCCAAACCTACCAACGCTTCAAGCCTGGTATGGTCGGACTTTGATGCGATTGGGAGATGGTGAGCGAGCAAAAATTGCTTTCAAGAAGGAATTGGCAAGCAACGCAAACGACTTCGAGTCCAATCTCTATATTGGAATCTTATTTCGCCAGGATAAGCAGACAGACGAGGCTTTAACTTATCTCTCTCGTGCGATCCGTCTTAGACCACGAGATCAATATGCCCGTTATCACTTGGCTGCAGTGTACGCTTCCGGTGGCAAACCAGCAGAAGCGCTTCCACTACTTGAAGGTGTAGTGAAGGAGTATCCTGATTTTATCGAAGCCCGCGTTCTGATCGCCTCTGTCTATTATCGTCTTAATCGTAAAGAGGATGCCGACCGCGAAAAGGCGATCATTCAAAAGCTAAATGCTGAGCAACAAGCTAAACAACCAGGATCCCAAACAGGATCCCAACAAACTCCGGCACCGAAACCTACGCCGGAGTCCATCAACCCCAAGCAGCCGCCGAAGGAGTAAATCAGTTTTGCGCGTCACCATTCTTGTTAAGTGTTTGTTATTGGTGACGCTCACACTCGTGTCTTCACATCTGGCACCTGCGCAGACTACCCGACGTGGAAAAACAAAAAACCAACGCCCTCCTGCGCAAACACAAGTATCTCCAAAAGCTGCCGCCGAGTTTGATCAGTTCGTTAAGCGCGGCGATGAAGCTCGGATGGCGCAACGCCTGGATGAAGCGATCTCACTCTATGGTCAAGCACTAAAGATAAAGAACACCTGGGCTGACGGATGGTGGTACATCGGCGCAATTTTCTACGAGAAGGATTTATATACCGACGGACGTAACGCATTTCAAAACCTGGTAGCGCTCGACCCGAAAAGAGGTGAGGGATGGGCCATGCTCGGACTCTGCCAGTTTCAAACGGGTGAGTACGAACAGGCAATTGTATCCCTTCAACGCGGACGTACGCTGGGTGTAACCGATAATTCGGAACTTGCAGCTGTTACGCGATATCACGCAGCAATTCTCTATATTCGATTTGAGCAGTTTGAAGTTGCGTTCGACATTCTTGCAGAATTTATGAGGGCTGGTCATTACAGTCCAAAGGTGGTTGAAGCATTTGGTCTGGCAATGCTTAGGTTGCCGTTTCTGCCCAAGGAAGTGCCGGCTGATAAACGCGACCAGATACTTCTTGCTGGTCAGGCTGGATACAACATGGCTGCTCGTGAGCTGGCCCAGGCACGTACCGCCTTCGACATGCTTTTGTCTCGTTATCCTAATGAGCCAAACGTTCATTATGGATTCGGAGTGTTCTTGTTGACGCAGGATGCTGATGCTGCCCTCAAGGAGTTTAAGCGTGAACTTGAGATATCTCCGAATCACGTTCCAGCGCGATTGCAAATGGCCTTCGAGTATCTGAAACGTGATCAGTACAACGACGCTTTGCCGCTGGCGGAAAGGGCAGTTGACCTCTCACCTAAGTTTTACGTTGCGAGAAATGTTCTAGGACGAGTCTTGCTTGAACTTGGACAGGTTGATAAATCGATCAAGCAACTCGAGGAAGGTGTCCGACTCGCTCCCTCAAGTCCTGAAATGCATTTCGCTTTGGCTCGTGCATATGCGAAAGCAGGTCGCAAGGAAGAGGCGACTCGAGAGCGTGCGACCTTTAAGAAATTGCAAGACGAACAAAGTCAACAACGTGACTCCCAATTGGCGAACCCTCAAAACCAAGGCGCCGACAAGCCGAACCCATAAGTATTGACGGACCCGCAGACGAATACCATGGCTCAACGCGTCAACCAGTCTGTCCTGTTAGCGATCACTATCGTATTGAGTTCCGCTGTAGTCGGACTGATTCTGTTTTACTCGCCACACGCGAGCGGTCAATCAACTGGAAGAAAATGGAATCCGCGGCGCACTCCAGCTGGAACTGAGTTCGTTGGTGATCAAGTATGTGGGGAGTGTCACAAGAAGGCGTTTGCCGCTCATCCGACTAGCGGAATGGCGATGGCGATGGAACCGGTAGCCAATTCGCAGGTGCTAACTGCCAATCCGAAGTTGTCGATGACTTCAGGTCCTTACAAGTACGAAATCAAGAGACAGGGGAAGCAGAGTTTCTACTCGGTTACAGACGGAAAAGACACTATTTCGATTCCTATCACTTATGCCTTTGGACAGGGACGTATGGGCCAAACATACGTGTTGGAACACGGCGGTAAGCTTTACGAAAGTCTGGTCAGTTTTTACGCTGAAACCAAGGGACTCGACTTTACGGTAGGCGCTCCCCGCGGTGTGCCGGCATCGTTGGACGACGCCGTTGGTCGTTTGCTAACACAGAACGAGATCAGAAGCTGTTTCAGTTGCCACTCGAACAATGCGACCAGCGGTTCGGAACTTCAACTTGATAAACTTACACACGGCGTTCGATGCGAAACTTGTCACGGTCCTGGTAAAGCGCACCTTGAGGCACTCAAAGCGGGAGAGCCCGCTTATAAGTCGGTTTTCAATCCGGGTCGTTTGAGTGGTGAAGAACTGACGCAACAGTTCTGCGCTGCCTGTCACCGTGGAATAGATGAGTTCTCATTGCTGCAGAGCATGGGCAGGGACAACGTTCGCTTTCAGCCGTACCGAATCTTTCATAGTAAGTGTTACTCCGACGATCGAAACATCAGTTGCGTCGCATGTCACAATCCTCATGAGCCGTTGAAAGAGGACGCTGCCTACTACGACGCGAAGTGTGCGGCTTGTCACGCTGTGAAAGGAAAACCAGCAGAACAAGGTGCGGAGCCCAGTTGTCCTGTTTCAGATAAAAACTGCGCCTCGTGTCACATGCCCAAAGTCGAAATAAAGGCGGCCCACTTCAAGTTCACGGACCACTTTATTCGTATAGTCAAACCAGGTGAAGAGTATCCCAAGTGACCAATTAACCAGCATGCGAATCTTTTTTGTACTTGCCCTCTCGATAGTTCTTCTAGCAGCAGTTGCGTTTCAGATGCCTGCGATTAACAAGGCGACAGCTGAACCTGCACCCGCTACCCCCGTTATCTTTGCCGAAGTTCCCTCGTCGCAATCGAAGATCACCTGGGTACATGACAATGGTCGATCGGAAGAGCGTCAATTACCGGAGACCTGTGGAGGTGGCGGGCTTTTCTTTGACTACGACAATGATGGTTGGCTGGACGTCTACCTGGTTAACAGTGGACCATCGGATTTCTATTCACCGAAGACTCCGATTCGAAATGCACTCTACAAGAACAACGGCAACGGGACGTTTACTGACGTCACCGAAAAGGCTGGAGTCGCATGCGGGAAGATGGGCAATTTTGGAATGGGCGCAGCCGCTTCAGACTTTGATGGCGATGGTTGGCAGGATCTGTACGTGACTAACTACGGTCGAAACGTACTTTTCAAAAACAACGGGAACGGGACGTTCACAGACATCACAGACAAGGCGGGAGTTGCAGCACCAAACTGGTCAACTTGTGCGACATGGTTCGACTACGACAATGACGCGAAGCTCGACCTCTTTGTTTCGAGTTTTGTGCAGTACAGCGCGACGGGAACGATCTTCTGTGGAGACAATCGGCTCGGTCGACGCTACTACTGTGTGCCTCGAGTCTTTAAGCCACGACCCAGCTTCTTGTTTCACAACGATGGGGGAGGAAAGTTCTCCGATGTTAGTCGCGAGTCTGGTATCGCGGCTTCGCTGGGCAAATCATTTGGCGCCGTGGCGACCGACATCAATAACGACGGGTTGATGGATCTGTTCGTCGCGAACGACACGCTCGCCAACTTCCTTTTCGTTAACAAAGGGAAGGGCAAGTTTGAAGAAGCGGGACTGCTGGCTGGCGTTGCTTACAGTGACGCGGGCGCTCCACGATCCGGTATGGGAGTGGACGCAGCGGATTACGATAACGACGGATGGCAGGATCTCTTCGTCGCAAACATCGACCAGGAACTTTTTAGTCTCTATCAAAATCAAAAAGATCTTACGTTCATCGATAAGCCTGGTGAAATTGGGGCTGCAACTCGATTACTCAGCGGATGGGGTTTGAGGTTTTTTGATTATGACAACGACGGTGATCCGGACTTGATCCTGGCGAATGGACACCCAGACGACATGGTTGAAGTGCAGTCGTTGCGAGTGAAGTACAAAGAACCACTGTTGTTGTTCGAGAATGTGAACGGACGCTACAAGGACGTCAGCAGTACATCTGGAGCTGCATTCACCAAAGATTGGCCCGCACGTGGACTCTCAGTTGGTGACTTCGATAATGATGGCGACCTTGATGTTCTGGTAATCAACAATGGCGATGCTCCAGTGCTGCTCAAGAATGAGGGTGGCAATCGAAACAATTGGTTGGGACTTCAGTTGGTCGCAACAAAGAGTAATCCGGAAGCTGTTGGCGCAATCATTACGTGGGAAGCTGGAGGCATGAAGCGCTCTCGACTCAAGACCGCCGGTGGAAGTTATTTATCTTCACACGATCCTCGTGAAGTTCTTGGCTTGGGCCAGGCGACAAAGATTGACAGTGTCCAGATCAAGTGGCCGAGTGGACAAGTAGAGAAACTCACTGACCTTCCAATCAACAAGTATATAAAAGTCGTAGAGGGACAAAGCGCAAGTAAACCAGCCAAGTAGGTCCATGGTGTTTTTCCGGTCCACCGGGGTTCTGCTGGATCTAGCTTGATTCTCACTAATCCAAATGTTTCGGACGTCTAAAGAACGCATGCTGGTCGGTATCCTTTTGTTTGGGATGACGTTGATACCCGCCAACTACGGTCTATTGGTTCGCGCTCAATCCGTCGAGCACGCTGAGACAACAAAAGGAATAAGTCTCTTTCAAAACGGTGATACGCTCGGCGCAATCTCAACGTTGATGACGGCTGTAAAGTCTTATCCTGATGATGCAGACGCCTGGCACTTCCTCGGTCGTTCCTACAATCGGATCGGAAAATCTGTTGAAGCCATCGATGCGTTTCAAAATGCAGCAAAGTTGCGACCTTCATCTGCGCCAACCCGCGTTGGTCTTGCGTTGGCGTTGCAGCGCGTAAATAAGTTAAGTGATTCTTCGCGTGAGGCCGAAGTTGGTTTAAAGGTCGACCCAAAATGCGACGAGTGTCATTACGTGCTCGCTTTGATCGCTTTAAAGAAAAACGATCAACATGAGACGTGGCGACATGCAGCGGTTGCTTTGAAACTCAATGCTGCCTCAGTGGCTGCACGGGACCTGAGGAATCAAGCACTCCTGAATGCATATTCGCAAACACTCAGCATCAAACTGAAGTTCGACGAGTCAAATCTCCAGGGAGCGCTTGTCGTTCTGAATCTATTTGGATCGGGGATATTCATGGATCCCACGATCGCCAATACGGAATTTCGACGAAAACAAGCCGACAGGTTCGATCGGGTTAAGGCTTTTTATCAGGAAGCCATTGATGACTCGCCGAATGATCCTGATGCGACCGAGTGGCGAGAAAGACTAAATGCTCTTCGGGTTTGGAGAAGTATAGTGCTCTCTGAGGAGCAGGGGTTGGAAAAGCATCATATTGTTCCTCGGTCAGATCTCTCAACTGAGCCCGTAGCTACGAACCAACCACCTTATAATTACCCTGACGACTTTCGTCAGGCGGGCATCAAAGGTCGAGTCATGATTGGCGTTGTTGTCCGAGAGGATGGTCGAACAGAATCCATCTTTGTCCTTGAGCCGTTGCATGCGGTATTAACACAGGAAGCACTGAACGCCGCTCGCCAGCAGACTTTTAAGCCAGCAACCAAAGACGGTAAACCGGTGAAGACGATTGCCGTTCTGGGGTTCCGTTTCGGCATTACGAAGTAACGTTGCGAATTAACAAGAGACCAATGATTCGATCTCGATCATTCAGGTTCCGGTACAGGCGCTCAATCTCTGCCTGTTCGTTCGTGCTACTCCTCTTTGCGTTGCTGAGGCCAGGGGTTAGCTCGCAGGAAGTTGCCAAATTTCCATTTCAAAACCCAGCTCTTCCAACAGAACAACGTATCGACAACCTTCTCTCGTTAATGACGCTTGATGAAAAGATCGAGTGTCTTGGAACTAATCCCAGTGTTCCCAGGTTGGGAGTTCGGGCCAGTGGTCACGTGGAAGGCATTCATGGATTGACTCAAGGTGGACCAGGAAAGTGGGGACGACCGAAGACAATTCCCACGACAACGTTTCCACAGGGAATCGGGCTGGGGGAAACATGGGATCCGGATATCGTGGAGCGGGCAGCAGAGATTGAAGGTTATGAAGCTCGATACGTATTTCAGAGTGAGAAGTACAAACAGGGAGGCATTGTTATTCGATCGCCGAACGCTGATCTAGGTCGCGACCCTCGTTGGGGTAGGACTGAAGAGTGCTACGGCGAAGATGCGTTTTTCAACGGGACGATGGTCGTTGCTTTCGTAAAGGGACTGCAAGGCGACGATCCGAAGTACTGGCGCTCCGCTGCATTGATGAAGCACTTCCTGGCGAATAGCAATGAGAATGATCGCGACAAGACCTCATCAAACTTCGATGAACGACTCTTCAGAGAGTATTACTCGTATCCTTTTTACAGGGGTGTTGTTGAAGGTGGTTCACGCGCTTACATGGCGGCGTACAACTTGATGAACGGTGTTCCGATGACTGTTCATCCAGTGCTGGAAAGTGTGACTCGTAAAGAGTGGGGCCATGATGGAATTGTTTGCACAGACGCTGGCGCGATGACCAATCTTTTCAAGTCGAATAAGTTTTCGCCAGACCTTACGCACGCCGCGGCTTCAACAATAAAAGCGGGTATCGGACAGTTTCTTGATAACTACAAAGCCCCTACTCGCGAAGCACTTAAAACAGGGATCCTGACGGAAGTTGATATCGATAATGCACTTCGCGGTAACTTCCGAGTCATGATTAAGCTGGGACTTCTCGATCCTCCCTCGCGCGTTCCTTACTCCTTAATCGGCACCGAAAAAGAAGACCCCTGGTTAACAGAAAAGCACAAGTCTGTGGCTAAGCTGGCGACGCATAAATCAATCGTCTTGCTCAAGAATTCCAACGCTCTCTTGCCGTTGAATAAAAGAAGCATTAAGTCAGTCGCTGTTATTGGACCACGTTCAAATGAAGTGCTGCTCGACTGGTACAGCGGCACACCTCCTTACCGAATCACTCCGCTTGAGGGAATCAAAGCGATCGTCGGCAACAACACGCGCGTCACTCATGCTTTAAACAACGATGACGATGCTGCAGTAAAGGCCGCAAAGGAATCGGAGGTAGCCGTTGTTTGCGTGGGTAATCATCCGAACGGCGGTTTCGACGATGTGTGGGCCAAGGTTTCAACACCGGGCGAGGGAAGAGAAGCAGTGGATCGTGAATCAATAACTCTTGATCAAGAGGAGTTGATCAAGAAGGTCTACGCGGCAAATCCGAAGACTGTTGTTGTGTTGCTCTCGAGTTTTCCTTACGCGATCAATTGGACGCAGCAGAACGTTCCGGCAATCGTGCACATGTCTCAGAACAGCCAGGAGTTAGGAAGCGCTCTTGCAGATGTACTTTTCGGTAACTACAACCCTGCTGGTCGACTGGTCCAAACTTGGCCAAGGTCGTTGGAGCAATTGCCAGCGATGTTGGACTACGACATTCGCAATGGTCGGACATATATGTACTTCAAAGGCGAGCCGCTTTATCCATTCGGCTTTGGACTGAGTTACTCAGCTTTCGAATATAGAAACCTCAAACTGAGCGCCTCTTCAGTCCCGACTAGCGGAAACATCAGCATCACTTTCGATCTTAAGAACAACGGCAAGCTGGATGGCGAAGAAGTTGTTCAACTGTACGTGAAGCATCTCGATTCAAAGGTCGACCGCCCTCTTAAAGAGTTAAAAGGATTTCAAAGAGTTCTCATTAAAGCAGGGCAGTCCAGGAGAGTGAGTCTTCAATTGCCGGTGGAGAGGCTAGCGTACTGGAACTCCGAGCAACACCGGTTTGTGGTCGAGCCGGGTAAAGTGGAACTCATGATCGGCTCGTCATCCGCGCACATAAGATTTAGCAAGATAGTCGAAATCAAAAATTAGCACTCTCCTCTGTGTCTCTGTATCTCAGTGTCTCTGCGATTAAGTAAGTGGGTTAGTTACCGCAGAGTTCACAAAGATCACAGATACACAGAGGAGATTTGCAAAGAGGTGTACAGACTTGAAGCGATCCATACTCCTTCTCCTTTGTTTGCTTGTTCTTTCGATCGGTGTCATCGCCAATCCTCGACCGGGAAAAACCATTCCATTCAACCAGTCGTGGCAGTTTCACCTTGGTGATGTTGCTGAGGGTCAGCGTGTAGATCTCGACGATTCGAAATGGCGTTCACTGAATCTGCCGCATGATTTCAGCATTGAGGGTCGGTTTGATCAGAATAGTCCTGCGGGCACAGGCGGTGGAGCATTACCCGGGGGAATCGGCTGGTATCGAAAGTCATTTACTCTTCCGCTCACCTCAAAAGGGAAGTCAGTCTTTATCGAGTTCGACGGCGTTTATCGAAACAGTGAGGTGTGGATCAATGGTCAGTATCTCGGCAAGCGACCTTATGGCTACAGTTCATTCCGTTATGAATTAACACCACACCTCAACTACGGCGATCAGAAAAATGTCATCGCAGTTAAAGCCGACAATTCGCAACAACCAAATTCGCGCTGGTACTCGGGCTCGGGGATCTATCGCAACGTTTGGCTGACGACTGTCGATCCGCTCCATGTCGATCAATGGGGAACGTGGATCCGAACACCGGAAGTCAGTGAGCGTTCGGCAAAGGTTTTGATCGACACCACGATTCAGAATCAATCTGAGTCAGACGCATCAACAAAAGTAAGCACGGTTCTCTATGACGCAACTGGTCGCGAAGTGGCGCGAACTGTTGGCGACCTCCCAGTTGCAAAAGGTTCATCCGCCACGATCGCCCAACAACTCTTGATAGCCAGGCCTTCGCTCTGGTCGCCCGACAATCCATATCTCTATAAAGCTGTCTCCCAGGTTATTCGCGGCACTCGAGTCGTCGATAGTTACGAGACGCCGCTTGGTGTTCGTTACTTTGTTTTTGATCCGGCCAGGGGCTTCATACTCAACGGCAAACAGTTGAAGATTCTTGGCGTGTGCAATCACCATGATCTGGGTTCATTAGGCGCCGCTGTTAATACTCGCGCACTCGAACGACAACTCGAAATGCTTAAGGCAATGGGCGTCAATAGCATCAGGACCTCCCATAATCCTCCGGCGCCAGAGCTCTTGCAGTTGGCCGATAAAATGGGACTCATGGTCATGGATGAGGCGTTTGATATTTGGAAGCAGGAGAAGAACAAGTTTGACTATCACCTTGATTGGGATGAGTGGCACAAGCGCGACCTTGAAGACATGGTCCTGCGTGATCGAAACCATCCAAGTGTGATCATCTGGAGCATCGGTAATGAAGTGGCAGAACAGTGGGGTAACAAGCCCGAGGCCGGAATCATAAGTAAGGTACTGACTGCCATCGTAAAGAACCTGGATAGCACTCGACCAACTACGGCAGCCTGCAACACCGTCATCGCCGACAACAAACTGCTAACAGAAGGTAACCTCGATCTGGTTGGCATCAACTATTCGCATGCGAACTGGATAAAGCTTCCAGAGTGGTTTCCGGGTCGTCCAATTATTCTGACCGAAACTAACTCCGCACTGGCGTCGCGCGGCAGTTATGACATGCCATCGGATGTGATCAAGCGAATGCCGGAAAGGTGGGACCAACCTCTGAAGAATGGGAATGCCGATTACTCGTGTTCGTCTTATGACAACTGCAGTACTCCATGGGGGTCGACTCACGCTGAAACGTGGAGGCTCGTCAAGAAGCACGACTTTCTTTCCGGAATGTACATTTGGACTGGTTGGGATTACGTCGGAGAGCCCACGCCGTATCCATGGCCGGCGATCAGTTCTTACTTTGGCCTGATCGATCTCGCTGGATTTCCAAAAGACACTTACTACTTTTACCAGAGTGAATGGACCAGGAAGCCTATGCTTCATCTCTTTCCACACTGGAATTGGAAACCCGGAACAGATGTCGACGTTTGGAGTTACTTCAATGGCGACGAAGTGGAGTTGTTCTTGAATGGAAAATCACTGGGTACAAAACGCAAGAACGCGGATGAGTTTCAAGTTGTGTGGCGTGTGCCTTTTGAGCCGGGTGTGCTCAAGGCGGTCTCGCGTCGAAACGGGAAAGTAGAACTCACGAAGGAGATTAGAACTGCGGAAGAGCCTGCGAAGATTGTGTTGACGGCAGATCGTCAGACGATCAAAGCCGATGGTTCAGATCTTTCTTTCATCACCATAAAGGTCGTAGACAAGAACGGAACCGTAGTCCCTCACGCCGACAACGTAATTGGATTGGATATTGAAGGAGTTGGTTTCGTTGCTGGCCTGGATAACGGAAATCAAATCAGTCATGAGCCGTTCAAGACAAATCTCAAAAAGGCATTTCATGGACAATTAATGGCGTTGATTCAGTCGAATAGCAAAGCTGGACGGATTACTGTTCGTGCACGATCAGAAGGTTTAGCGTCGGCTTCGATTGTAATAGCGGCTCGTTAGCAGAAGTCATCGATAGTTCTTGGTGTTAGTTCGTGTGATTTCGTGGATCGTGTCGTGTTTGAAAACAGCGATCCACGAAATCACCCGAACTAACACGAACAATGTCTTGAAAGAAAGTTAGATAGCGGGTTAGTTCTCACTTCCGATTAACTGTCACACCGGGCCAATCGTCTGTTCGAAATGGGGAGGCTGGCAGACCTGCCTTGTTGTAGAGATTAGTAATAGGATTGTCAGCCCACGCGTAACGCACTGCTATGGGCTTCGCGACATCTTTACTCGACACCACGATCTCATCGCCATCAATTCGCGCCTCTGCCCAAACGAAATGACGATCCTCGCCGGCTATTGCAAACCCCTTAACTGGTCCACCATCTGAAGTCTTTAATCCACTCGCGTTATCAAACTTCAAGCGAATCTCATTTCCTTTGGTGGAAAGCGATTTGAACAACGGTCCTGAGAATTCAACGGACTGATCGTACGTTTTGGCGAGTGCCCAAACTGCAAGTCGATGTCCGACATCTAACTTGTTTCTCGGATGAATATCGGTGGTCTCACCGATGTCGATGGTTACTGCCATACCCGTCTTTGGTTCTCGCATCGTTAAGGCTTGAGCCTCGCGAAGTTCAGCCCATTCACTTTCGCCCGGTTCGGGTTTCAGGGGTTGCCAGTTAGCGAGCTGGACGAAGTAGAACGGAAAATCATTGTCGCCCCATGACTCGCGCCAGTTGCGAATCATCGCCGGAAACAGAGTTCGGTATTGGTAGGCACGACCGGAATTACTTTCACCCTGGTACCAAATTGCACCTCGAACTGCGTAAGGGAAAAGCGGTGCGAGCATCGCGTTGTAAAGAACAGTCGGACTGTTTTGATTTCCCGGGCCACCAGCCTGCGGTCTCGATCCCCAATCCGGATCCTTCGGAGTTAAACCTGACTCGACTTTGTAACTCCATGGACCACGAAGCGAGAACGGGGCGATGTCAGCCCACGCCGGTGCCAGGTACATTTCCCCACTACCAAAACCACCTTCACCTGCACTATCAAACACGCGTACAGCAATCACATTGCGTCCTGCCTTAACGAGTTCACCAGGAATCTGGTAGCGACGCTGAACTGTGTAGCTATTCTCTGTTTCAATTCCAACTCCGCCTACTTTCTGGCCATTGAAATAAGTCGTGTCGTAGTCATCGATGGCTCCAAGGTTCAGCACAGCAGGTTTGCCTGCCCATGAATCAGGCAGAGTGATTTCCTTGCGGACCCAGGTTGCGCCGTCGATCTTTAATCCGGCGGTTTCAAAGAACTGCGGCAGATTCATTGTTTGCCAATCAGTTGTAGCAGTCTTTGGATCGGCGTAACCCATCGCTTCACCTTTATTACCTTCGTCGGTGTAGAGGTTCTTTTTAACCCAGTCTGCCAATTGCTGCTCGTAAGTCTTTTTACGATCTGGCGCGTCTTTCAAACTTAGGTCGTATCGATCGAGTATTGGCTGAAGTTCTGGAGTCGACAAAGCTTGACGACTGGTCCAGGCTTCTGCAGGTGTTCCGCCCCATGATGTGTGAATAAGACCTACGGGAACTTTCAGTTTTTGATAAAGCTCGCGACCAAAGTAGTAAGCGACCGCTGAGAAAGTTGTGACTTGTTCGGGAGTCGCGACGACCCAATGACCGTCGATGTCGTCGAGTGGAGTGCCGCTGGTTTTTTTCGGAACTGTGAAGAGTCTTATTTCAGGAAAGTTCGATTGAGCAATCACTTCGTTCGCGCCCTTCGTGTTCACGAGTGGCCACTCCATGTTTGATTGACCGGAGCAGACCCATACCTCGCCGACAAGAACGTTTTGAATCGTGAGCGTATTGCTTCCCTTGATCGTCAGGACGAATGGTCCACCTGATTTCAATGGTCCGAGGAACGCTTGCCAATGACCTTTATCATCTGCCACTGCAGTCGCTTTTTCTTTTTCAAACTCAACCGTGATTGATTCCTTTGGATCCGCCCAACCCCAGATGCGCACTTTCTTTCCCGCTTGCAACATCATGTTGTCGCCGATCAAGGAAGGTACCGTGACTTTCGCGAGAACCGGTTGAATGAAAACCAGAATTAGCAGGCTGGTTAATCCGATCAAAAATAGTCGAGAAGTTTTCATTTGAGTCATCATGGTATGAGCGGTTGTTCGACTTTCAGTTGGAAACTATTGAGTGAAGGGGCGGCCACGGAGTGCCGCCCCGACAATGAATTATTGAAGTTTGAATTTGCCAGTAAGGCCACCAACCATCACTTCGAAATCACCTGGCTCCAGGATTGGCTTGTTGTTAAGGCCGATGAATGAAAGTTCTTCGGTGCGAATCGAGAAATTAAGAGTTCGCGATTGACCCGCATCCAAAGAGATCTTCGCAAAACGACGTACGCGTTTTCCCGGAGGTGAAAGTGACGCAACAACGTCGCGAACAAAAACGATCACCGCTTCCTTTCCAGCCCTCGATCCTTTGTTGGTCACGGTAACCGAGACCTTAACATCACCGTTTACTTTCACACTTTCCGGAGTGACTTTAAGATCGCTATACCCAAATGATGTGTAGCTCAATCCAGTTCCGAAGGGGAACTGTGGACTAAACGCAGTGTTGCCGTAGGCAGTGACTTCGGTTTCGAAAAGCTTGTGGTCATAAGCAATGAGACCGTTCGGTGTGCGTGGATAGTTAAAGGGCAGTTTGCCATTCGGGTTGTAACTGCCAAAAAGAACATCCGCGATGGCGGTACCGCCTTCATTTCCAGGATTGAGCGCCAGTAGGATTCCTTTCGCACCATCGGCAACTCGATTGATGACTCGTGGGCGTCCCTCGACTAAAACCAACACGACAGGTTTGCCGGTCGCTTGAAGTCTCTCGACAAGTTTCAGTTGAGGTTCGCTTAAAGTCAGATCGGTGATGTTGCCGGGAGTCTCGGTGTAAGACGGTTCACCGATACAAGCAACCACAACATCAGAAGTTTGTGCAGCACGCACAGCAGCTTCGACATCAATCTCCTTATCGAAAGCGACACCGGGCACATGCGTAACATTACTTCCGGCGACTGCCTTGATCGCGCCCAGTACCGTGTGACGATCCTTTGGATAAAGAGCAGGTTTGTCGCCTTGCCACGTGTAGGTCCAACCATTGTTCAGCGAAACCATGGTATCGGCAGTTGGACCAGTCACAAGGATCTTTCGTTCTTTGCTCAGCGGGAGCACTGAATTTTCGTTCTTCAGTAGGACCAGTGATTCCCGTGCTGCGTCCAGCGCCACTGCACGCGAAGCACTCGTGCCAAACGCAGACTTCAGTGAAGTATCCGGACCTGGTCGTTCAAACAATCCCAGTTCATATTTCACCAGCAGAATCCTACTCACAGCCTCGTCAATTCTCGCCATCGGAACTTTGTTTTCTTTGACGAGTTGAATCAGTAAGTCACTGAAACTGTAATCACTCGGCACCATGCTCATGTCGATGCCGGCCATGACTGACAAACGAGTCGCTTCTTTTTCATCGGCAGCAACATGCCATTCCGTAACCAGCTTCTTGATGTCTTGCCAGTCGGAAACTACAAAGCCATCGAACCCGAGTTCCTTGCGAAGCACTTCAGTTAACAGGTGGTGATTGATATGACCCGGCACACCATTCACTTCAGCCGAGTTGACCATGACTGTTCGCGCGCCGGCTTTTACCGCAGCAGCGAATGGTGGCAGGAAATACTCTCGCATGTAATTCTCTGGAATCCATGCAGGTGTGCGATCGCGACCAGTAAGAGGGAAGCTGTATCCAACATAATGCTTGAGTGACGATGCGACATGTTGAGAAGACGAAACGTCGTCCCCTTCTACACCGCGAACAAAGGCGACACCCATCACCGTTGCTAGATATGGATCTTCGCCAAACGTTTCCCAGAAGCGTGGCCAGAGTGGTTGACGGCCCAGGTCAAGAACTGGTGAGAACGTCCAGGGGATGCCAGCGGCCCTTGTTTCAATCGCCGCGACTTCAGCACCACGTTGCATGAGAGCGGGATTCCACGTCGCCGCCATTCCAATCTCTTGGGGAAACAAAGTGGAACCTTGAATGTAGTTTGCTCCGTGGATCGAATCGATTCCGTAGATGACAGGAATCTTGAGACGAGTGCGTTGACTTGCCTCCTGAATGGCCTTGATGATCTCGTGCCACTTGTCGACTGTCAGTGCCTGGTCCTTAACGTTCAGAATTGAACCAGCTCCATACTTCACTACTGCTTTCTCGAGTTTCTCCGGGTCGATCTGAATGTTGTCGCCATCTCCCTTGGTGATCATTCCGATCTCGAGTTGAGTCATCTGACCAACCTTTTCTTCGAGAGTCATCTTTCCAACCATCGTGCTGATTTCACGACTGAAAGATTTTCTTGAAGCTCTTCTCGTACTCGCTTTGCGGAAGTAAGCGTCACTATCCTCGACGTCATCGACCAGCGGTTGCACGGTCGGTCCAGTCGCGCTTACAGTTTGTTGCATGACCGGACAAAAGGACTGAACGCAGAGTACGATAAGCAGTAAGGCTAAACAGACTCTCATTGATTGATTCCTTTACGGAGATGGTGTGCTGCGGAACGCGAGGCAATTCTTCGTTAGATGCCCCGATTTTTCAAGTCTAAAATGTGCTTATTCAGCGACGGAGTAGTCCCAGACAAATCTGCCAACCTGGATGTTCCCTTTGCCATTTGCCGGGGGCCGAATAAGCAGAGAAGTAACTGAATGTCCCTTGCGGTTGATCTGGGCTTCTACATCGCCGACAGAGTCGCCACTTGAAGCTCGGTAGAAACTGACGCGAATTCCATCATCGCCAGTCCTTTGATAACCAAAAACGTATTCGCCGGGAGAGAGGGAGAGATTTCCCATTTTCAACGGAACCTGCGTCAGGAAGAAGTGTGAATACTTGCCCTCGGCTGAATAACCAGCAGTGATCATTACGACGCCTGCGATAAACTTACCCTTGCCGTCAGTAACTCCGGATGCTGTTCGGAATTCTGTTTCAATGTTTTCCTTTACCACTGGTGCCCGTGACGGAATAAGCTTTCGCAACTCTTGCGATGTCGCGGCTTTCCATCGAGCAGTGTCCGCGTTGCACAACACGGCAGTAGCAAACAAGAGTACAAGAACTGTTAGCAGGTTACGCTTCAAGTTGTTCATCAGAACTTCCTAACCCATGGAGTAATTCGAGTAGTTAATTACACTACTTTGACTAAATGATAAAGCGTCTGCGCAAACCGGTCGTCGGGATGAGTTCAGTGGTGCTGCTGATCGTTCTGCTTTGTTCAAACGCGCTGGCACTCGATCCGAATAGAACCCTGTCTGAATTCGCAATCCAGGTCTGGCTTACGGAAAGCGGTCTTCCGCAAAACACTATCCAAACAATCACACAAACCCGAGACGGCTATATATGGATCGGCACGCAGGAAGGTTTAGCCCGTTTCAATGGAGTGAGCTTCTTACTTTTCGATCGCGAGAATACTCCGCAGTTCAAGAGTAACGACATAAGGACACTAAGGGGGGGCCATGATGGCGCCCTTTGGATCGGGACTTCTTTCGGACTCGTTAAATATCACAGCGGGAAGTTCGAGTCATTCACGAGAACCGAAGGATTGCCGGACAACACAGTCAATGCGCTTGCCGAAGATCAAAGCGGAACGATCTGGATTGGAACCGGAAATGGATTAGCACGGTACGCGAATAATTCGCTCGTTGCGGTTCCGGCGATCAATGCAAACATCTCGACTCTTCTTACTGATGCGAGTGGCGTACTTTGGCTGGGAACAGGAACTGGAGTTGTAACTTTTCAGAACAATGCCTTGATCGATAAGAAGGCTACGCATGATCTATCAGGGCTCAATGTCACCACGTCGACTCAAGATAAGTCAGGTCGTTTGTGGTTCGGTACCAACAACGGTTTGTTTAGTGTGAACGGAGACGAAGTAAAAAGTTACGGAACGAACGACGGTCTACGTGACCAAATTAACTTTCTGGCGGCTGATCGTGAGGGTTCGATCTGGATCGGTTCCAGTAATGGTCTAGCTCGACTCAGATCGGATGGTCCATTCAATTTGTCTTACGCTGAAAACCTTTCCAGCAACCTCATTCTTTCAATGTTTGAAGATCGCGAGGGCAGTCTTTGGGTCGGTACTGATGCTGGCGGGTTGAATGTGGTTCGCGACAAAAAGTTTACGACCTTTACCACTAAGCAGGGTCTTACCAACGACCTGATCAAAGCGATCTACCAGGATACTTCCGGCGCAATTTGGATCGGAACAAATGGCGGTGGCGTAAGTGTGCTGAAGGACGGGCAGGTTAAGAACTATTCGACTAATGACGGTCTTTCCAGCAACGTTGTTCTTTCTCTCTACGGAGATAACAAGGGAACAATCTGGGTTGGAACTCCTGATGGACTAAACGAATTCAAAGCCGGTCGATTTACAACTCTTACCGTCGCCGATGGTCTATCCAGTGACCTGGTCCGTTCGATCTATGTCGATCGGAGTGGCGTGCTGTGGGTTGGGACGCGAAACGGACTCAACAGAGTCAAGGACGGGCAGTTCACAAGGTTTACTACCAGAGATGGTTTAGCAAATGACTTCATCGGTTCGATTCTTGAGGATTCGAATGGGAGTCTTTGGATAGGGACTCGCGGCGGGCTTAGCGTACTCAAAGATGGAGAGTTCAGAAACTTCACTACCGCCGACGGATTGTCCAATGATGTAATCACCGCACTCCATGAAGATCAACAACGAAACATCTGGATTGGGACCAACGGCGGTGGGGTGAATCGTTTAAGCAACGGTAAGTTCACTCCTTACACTGCTCGTCATGGGCTTCTCGATAATGTCATCTATCGGATCATGGAAGACTCCGAGCACTATCTCTGGTTCAGTTCGCCCAAGGGAATCTTCAAAATAAGTCTTGCTGAGATGAATGAGTTTGCTGAAGGTCGCCGGCAAATTCTAAACAATACGCCGTACGGAACGTCGGACGGAATGCTGACTCGCGAATGTAGTGGCGGTGGCTACCCGGCAGGCTGGCGTGGAAATGATGGCAAACTCTGGTTCGCGACGATCAAAGGCGTGGCGATGATTGACCCGGTCAACGCGCACTTCAATAATCTGCCGCCCCCAGTTGTAATCGAACAGGTTCGCATCGACGACAAAGAGATGCCTTTAAATGGTGCGATGCAGTTTGCACCTGGAACGACCCGCCTGGATTTCTATTACGCGGCATTGAGTTTTGTTGCGCCTGATAAGCTGAAGTTCAAATACAAGTTGGAAGGGTTTGATCCTGACTGGATTGATGGAAGTGCGCGACGCGCGTTCTACACGAATCTGAAGCCTGGCACTTACAAGTTTCATGTGGTCGCATCGAACAATGATGGAGTTTGGAACATGGATGGTGCTACGGTTGAGTTCTACCTGCGCCCGCACTTCTATCAAACTTACTGGTTCTACGCTTTGGTAATTCTATTGTTGGGGTTAAGTGCATGGACGCTCTATCAACTTCGTGTGCGAAGCATTAGATCGCAGTTTGATGCCGTCCTCGCCGAGCGGACTCGCATCGCCCGTGAGATTCACGACAACCTTGCGCAGGAGATGTTAGGTATTTCAGTGCAGCTCGAGTTGGTCGCTCGAACAATGCCCCCCAGTGCGGAAGTTGCGAAAGGTCATTTGGATCGAGTGCGGCTCCTGGTCCGTCACGGGATCGCTGAGGCTCGCAGGTACGTTTGGGATTTACGTTCGCACGCACTCGAGAACGCCGATTTGCCTACTGCGTTAAGTGAAACCGCGCGTCGTTTGACTTCGAATAGTACTAACCAGATCGAAACCAAGGTCCAGGTAAGTGGAACTTTCAGACCACTGCCTCGAGCAATAGAAGACAACTTGTTGCGAATTGGCCAGGAAGCGATTAACAATGCCGTGAACCATGCTGAGCCGCAGACGATTTCGATCACGCTCAGCTTTGACAGTTCCAACGTTCAGTTGAGTGTTAAGGATGATGGACGTGGTTTCGATCAAGCCACAGCGAAAACTAATGGGCACTTCGGGTTGGTTGGAATGCGTGAGCGCGCGACGCGTATAGGGGGAACCTTAAATGTGTTGAGCAATCCAGAAAATGGAACAGAAGTTATCGTTGAGGTTCCGATCAAAAGTTAGACGACTGGAAACCAGGAAATGAGCGATCAAAAAATCCGCATAATAGTGATTGACGATCAGGCCGTGGTGCGACAGGGATTCGTGTCGTTGATTGGCACTGTCCCTGATATGGAAGTTGTTGCCCAGGGAACCAATGGCCAGGAAGCCATCGACCTCTATAAAGAACACAAGCCTGATGTGATGTTGATCGATCTGCGAATGCCTGTGCTCAGTGGTGTCGAAGCCATTGCCGCGATTCGCAAAACTACACCGGGCGCGCGAATCATCGTTCTTACCACTTTCGATGGCGACGAAGACATTTATCGATCCCTGCAAGCTGGTGCTCAGGGTTACCTTTTGAAAGACGTTTTCTTCGAGGATCTGGAGACTGCAATCCGAAGAGTTCACGCTGGCTCAAAACAAATTCCGGAGAAGGTTGCTGTCCGACTCGCCGAGAGAATGAGCGGGTTGGAATTGACGGGAAGGGAACACGAAGTTCTGGAACAGATCGTCGCCGGGAAGAGTAACAAGGAAATCGGTATCCATCTCAAGATTAGTGAAGCGACCGTGAAGAGTCATATCAATGCCATCCTCAGTAAGCTCGGCGTGTCTGATAGAACTCAAGCCGCCACCACGGCACTCCAGCGTGGACTGGTTCATCTTAAGTAACAACCACTCTACAACTAAAGTTTGATCTGAAAATCAATCAACGGTTTCGTGGTCAAAATGTGTGTCGATGGTACCTTTCGCCCGTTGCAAAACGAAGCAAATGGTCCCGAGGTGGAGGTAAATCAAGGGTTCCTTCCTAAACTGTTGCAGACACAACACCCTTGATTTACCTGGTCATTACCAACTCGGGACTTACCTCTATATAAGAGACAAAAGATTCGGAATTTTGAACTTGGCCCACCGAGATGAATAAGTTCGGTTGTGGCCCAAAACTTTGGTCCTTTGTTGTAGGACCAGACATAAGCAAGCCTTCCATAAAAACCAAAACTATCGCTCGGCCCAATTGAAACGCTCGGAGGAAACGGCAGTGAGCTTTGTGAACTCCCTAAAGACGACCCTCAGATTCAGTGTCATTGTGTTTGTCGCGACCATTGGAGTTGCGAACTTGTTTTCAAACGATTGTTACGCACAAGAGATTGCAGCAGGCACTATGACTGGTCGAGTGATGGACCAGAATGGTGGTGTCGTCGCAGGCGCTAAGATTACGGCAACCCAGGCCGGTACTTCGGTGCACCGCGAGACAACTTCCAATAGTGACGGGCACTATGTACTCACGATGCTGTCTCCAGGGGACTACTCGTTGAAGGTCGAGGCGACAGGATTCGCAACGAGAAATTCCGAATCACTAATTACGATCCAGGTTGGTCAGTCGAGGACCATTGATGTCTCGTTGGGAGTTGGAACCGTTGACGTGACGGTCGATCTCGTTAGTGAGAATGCATTGATTGACAGTAATTCGTCGGCAGTTGACGGTCTCGTTAACAGAAAAGAGATTGAGGCGCTGCCACTAAACGGACGAAACTTTCTTGAGCTTGCCTTTCTCATCCCGGGAAATGCGCCGGCTCCTAACTTCGATCCTACAAAAGTAAATACCGTCGTGGTTTCGTCTGCCGGACAACTCGGGCGCGGGGGCAATGTCACCGTCGACGGCGCAGACAATAACGATGATGTCGTTGGAGGCGCGGTCCAGAATATTTCGCAGGAAGCGGTACAGGAATTTCAAATGGCGACGAATCGCTTCTCGAGCCAACTCGGCCGTTCGGGATCGTCAGTCGCTAACGTTGTGACGAAATCGGGAACCAATGAATTCCACGGCTCGGGTTCATTCTTCTTTCGCGATGACGGACTTCAAGGTCTTCCAGCAACATTCGATCGCACTCTCGCAAGCTCTCCACCGTTCGATCGCGAACAGTATGCATTCGGTGTCGGTGGACCACTCAAACATGACAAGGCGTGGTTCTTCGGATCGATTGAATATCGTAACCAGGATGGTGCCGTACTCGTCGGGTCACGCGATCTAGCGACCAGAACGATCCGCAGGAGTTTCGCTGATTCTCCCTTGAATGACTTGTTGAGCACTGAACGCGTCGACATCAACCCAACGAACAAAGATCAAATTACCTTCCGCTATTCCCTACAACGAGAAAACGATACGTCACAAAGTTCTCTGAATCGTGCTATCGGTTCGGCATCCTATCGCCAGGCGAGCGTAAACAACACTCATTCACTGCTGGCAAACTACAAACGAGTCTTTAGTCCGACGGTAGTGAACAGTTTTAGCTTTAGCTTCAGTCACTTTTTCAACGACATCGAGCCGGTGACGGCTGCTCCTCAATTGACCTTCCCGAGCATCCTGGATGGATCGTCGTTCCGAGTTCCACAGGGAACCAAGCAACGTCGCTTTCAAGTGGGCGACACTTTGACATGGGTCCATGGCAATCACACCTTGAACTTTGGAGGAGAGGTTCAACGAGTTAGAGGAGACTTTGACCTTCGAGTTTTCCAACAAGGGCGCATCGAGATGATCGAAGACTTTCCTGACTTCGATCGAAACGGTGACAACAAGGTCGACGACAATGATCTCCTCTTCGCTGTAACTCTTCGCAGTGGTCATCCAACTCAGCCCTTGCTGATTCCGGATGCGAGCAATTGGTATATGGTCGGGTTTGTCCAGGACGACTGGCGCGTATCGAAGAATCTCACGCTTAACCTTGGTCTGCGTTATGAGTTGGACACAGACGTCAAGAATATCGGTCGATACAACGAACTGAACCCACTTATCCTTCCATTCTTAAAAGGGACAAGAGGGAAAGACGTCGACAACTTTGGACCGCGTTTCGGTTTCAACTATGCGAACGATAGTGGCGACTTCAGTGTTCATGGTGGTTACGGAATTTACTACGACCGAATCACACTTGAAATCCAGTCACTCGAGCGTGGTCTTGATGGTCGAGCGTTGCCGATTGATGTTAAAGCAGGAAACGTCTTCTTCATTCCACCTCAGTTCCTCTTCGATCCGGTGAACGGGAAGTTTCCTCCAGGTGCGCCGACGTTGGCCAATCCATTCACTGGCTTCATTCTTCCGGGCGCAGGTGCCGGCGGCATCAACATCATCGACAACACGATGCAGAATCCGATGGTCCAGCAAATGAACCTCGGTATCCAAAAACAGTTTGGTAGAGATTACGTTTTGCGTGTCGACTACCTTCACAACTTTGGTACTCACTTCATTATTGGACGTCCAATTGGAACGGTATTTAATCCAGTGGTCGGTGGTCCAGACGTCGTGAAGAATCTCGAGTCGAGTGTGAAGACAAAGTACGACGGACTGCTGGTTGGTTTTGAAAAGCGACTCTCAAACAGGTTCCAGTTTCGAGCGGCGTACACACTATCCAAGTCCTTTAACTATGCGCAGGACGATCAGATTCCTTTCTCGAACGGTCCGATCAATCCAAACAATCTCCAATTGGAGTATGGACCAACGCCGAATGATCAACGACACCGATTTACCTTCGCAGGCGTGTTCGACATTCCGTACGGAATCAAGCTTTCGCCGATCGTGACAATGGCGTCGGGAGTGCCGCTGGATGTTCTGGTTCCGGATGGCAGCCAGCGCATCCCACAGTTACAAAGAAATGCAGGCAATAGGTTATTTAAGAATGCCAGCGAACTGAACGCCTTCATCACACAGGTCAATGCTGCGGGGGGCTTTGGTGGTAGTCCGCTACCACTGGTTACTGATGGAGCGAAATTCAGCGATACGTTCAGCTCGTTCGATTTGCGAGTTTCGAAAACTTTTAAAATTGGTGAGTCGATGACGATCGAACCGATTGGTGAAGTGTTCAATCTCTTCAACGTCACAAACGTTCTCGGTGTTTCTGTTGCCAACTATTCGGGATTCAACAATGTGTTGGTAAGAGACAGTAACGATCCTGCTTCAGCAGGATTTCGACGCTCATCCAGTTTCGGTCAACCGGTGACAACCGCGGGTGGCGTGTTTGGTTCGGGTGGTCCAAGGGCATTTCAACTTGCTGTGCGATTTACATTCTAAGGGCTCATTCATTGGTCGAGCGTGAGCAACTTAGTCGAACCATAGGTCTTCCAACCGCGACTGCCCTGATAGTGGGAAATATCATCGCGGTTGGAATCTTCCTCACACCGTCGGGAATGGCGAAGTCGTTAGGCTCGCCTTTCTGGCTATTGGTTGTTTGGCTCGTTGTAGCGGGTCTTACTTTGTGCGGGGCACTCTGCTTTTCGGAGTTGGCAGTTAGATTTCCCGAGGCTGGGGGCAATTACGCTTACCTCCGAGAGATCTATGGACCAATGCCGGCGTTTGTTTATGGCTGGATGGCGCTGTTGGTGATGGACCCTGGCCTAACCGCGGCCATCGCTACAGGGGCAGCAAGTTACGCAGGTTATGGGTTGCAACTGTCACCGCTGGCTCACAAGCTGTTTGCGATCGCTGCCATTCTTGTTCTTGCAGTCGTCAATATCTGCGGAGCAAGAGTCGGGGCGTCAGTTGTACGCTGGCTTGCACTATTGAAAGTAGGTTTTCTGGGACTGATCATTGTCTGGGCGTTTGTTGGACAAATTGGTCACTGGTCCAACTTCGTTCCATTCATAGCACAACGTCCCGGATCGAAGCCGTTATCTGAAGGTCTGGCCATGGGATTGGTAGGCGCTTTTTTTTCATTCGCCGGATGGTGGGATGTCAGTAAAGTCGCAGGTGAAATCCGCGAACCGTCACGCACCATCCCGCGCGCATTTGTTTATGGAATCCTGATCGTCACGTTAGTTTACGTGTCGACAAGTGCGGCCTTTATCTACCTTGTACCGATGCAGGAGGTGGCTGCGGGTCAAGCCTTTGCAGCGCAGGTTGGTGAAGTAATTTTTGGACCGACAGCAGCAAGTGCTTTCGCGGTCTTTGTAGTAGTTGCGGTACTCGGAACTTTGTCAGTGATCATCATGTCCGCGCCGCGAGTGTATTTCGCGATGGCCCGTGATGGACTTTTCTTCAATGCTGCTGCCGCACTCCACCCAAGATTTAAAACACCTGCGCGTTGCATTGCGTTGCAGGCGATACTTGCATCGTTACTTGTTTTGAGTGGAACGTTTGAAGAAATTATTTCCTACTTCTTCTTCATAGTTTTAGTATTCATTGGACTGGCGGTTTTCGGATTGTTTGTGCTGAGGCGTAAGGGAACGCCTTCGTTGGTTTACTCGACTCCCGGTTACCCATTCACGCCAATTCTGTTTTTGTTACTGCTACTGGTTATGTTGTTCCTATTGGGTGTCGGACAGCCAAAGCAATCATTTCTCGGCGCTGGAGTCGTAGCGTTGGGAGTGCCTGTCTACTATTTATTGTTTCGCAGGAGATTGAAGTAGGAGTAGAAACCAAGTGACTCGTTGGCGAAGACGACAAGCTGAAGCATACCGGACAACGAATGTTCGATATTCTTTAGATTGTCGATTTGAGGATTAGGGATGAGGTAGAAATCAAGTGAGTCGTTGGCGAAGACCGACAAGCTGAAGCATATCGGACAACAAATGTTCGATATTCTTTAGATTGTCGACTTGAAGATTTAGGGATTGGTAGAAATCAAGTGACTCGTTGGCGAAGACCGACAAGCTGAAGCATATCGGACAACGAATGTTCGATCTTTAGATTGTCGATTTGAAGATTTAGGGATTAGGTAGAAATCAAGTGACTCGTTGGCGAAGACGACAAGCTGAAGCATATCGGACAACGAATGTTCGATATTCTTTAGATTGTCGACTTGAAGATTTAGGGATTAGGTAGAAATCAAGTGACTCGTTGGCGAAGACCGACAAGCTGAAGC
>JADMIO011478668.1_pt1 | contig 40426 bp, 42 predicted proteins | sample 8958161 | NCBI WGS metagenome assembly JADMIO01 (sample SAMN16585339, study PRJNA669376) | soil metagenome | isolation source: Crop rotation soil | place: USA: Cullars Rotation, Alabama | collected 2011
CGCGACAACTTGTCCACGTGGAATTCTAAGCTTAGGATCCCAATGTGCTGGAAAGGGCGTCCCCAACAGCTGGTTTGGCATGGTTTTTGACACGGCGTCGACGGGCAGCATGCACGCCCTTGCCGCCGCGCGGGAACTGGTCGCGCCGGAGGCGCGGGAGAATGGGACGCCACCTGGCCTGGTGATGTACACCTCTGAGCAGTCACATTCGTCCATCGAGAAAGGCGCCATCGCCATCGGCATAGGACAGAAGAACGTTCGAAAAGTTCCCGTGGATACCGAATTCCGCATGCGTCCGGATGCGCTTGCGGCAATGGTGGAGCGGGACGTCGCCGCAGGACTGCGTCCGTTCTGTGCGGTGGCGACAGTCGGAACCACCTCGACAACCAGCGTGGATCCCGTCGCCAAAATAGCGGACATTACCGATCAACATGGCATGTGGCTGCACGTCGACTCTGCCTACGCCGGTCCGACGGCAATCATGCCAGAGTACCGGTGGATCTTCGACGGCATTGAGCGTGCGCATTCGTTGGTCGTAAACCCTCACAAATGGCTGATGACGAACATCGACCTGAGCTGCTTCTACACGCGCCGGCCTGACATCCTGCGTCGTGCGTTTTCGCTGGTTCCGGAATACCTGAAAAACCAGGAAGATCCGCGCGCGGTGAACCTGATGGATTATGGCGTCCCGCTGGGCCACCGGTTCCGCGCTCTTAAATTTTGGTTCGTATTGCGATACTTCGGACGGGAGCGCCTTGCCGCTTCATTGCGCGAACACATCGCATTGGCCCAGAAGCTTGTCGGAGAAATAAGGAAGGACGACCGCTTTGAGATTTCTGCTCCCACACCGTTTTCGACAGTGTGCTTCCGCTACAAGGGTACCGATGAGCAGAATATGGCCATTCTGGAAACCGTCAATCAGTCGCACCGCTTCTACATCTCGCAAACCAAGCTGAACGGCAAGACGGTGCTTCGGATCGCCATCGGAAATTTAGGCACTACCTGGGCCGATGTCCACGACTGCTGGCAGTTGATCCAATCCCTCGCAAAATAAGAAGCGCGACCCCGGCTACGCGGTCGCGCGACACTCTTGCCGGCATTCCGATGCCGAGCTGGATTTGTTAAGCCGCCGTTCCCGCCCGCGCGGCCAGCGCTGCCGGGCTGCCTTCGTCGAGATCGCCGATCGCCTTCAGTCCCGTGTAAATGCGGTACAGGGCATAGGCGTGGAAGGCCAGTCCTAACCAGTCACGGAACATGAACACAAGCAGCGCGTCCATGATGTAGAACAACATGCCGGCGTAGAAAGCCCACTTCTGCGCGTCGCGCCCGAACTTGCCGAACACGCCAAAAACGCCAGCCAGAATGATGTTTACGACCCATCCGGCTACCATCGCACCTGCGGGCAGGTTGGCCGCAACCGCCGACACCAGCTCCGTACAACCGAGGCCGAAAATGAAATGGAAGTTGCCGCCGTAGGTCAGGATGACTGAATTGATGATCGACAGTGCGCCGATCCAGATGAACCAGTCCGCCCCCGAGCGAATGCGCGCCCGGATCTGGAAATCCTGTATTCCGGTATTGTGAACCGCGGTTGCTGCCATGCCGTCTCTCCTAACGACGCAGAGAAAGTAGCACGGCTGCGGCTGCTGCTCTTACAAACGAAAGTACCTCGGGAGGCCTGTGGCAGTATCGAAGGTCCTAGCCCCTCCAGCGACCCCGGACGATGAACAACTATGCACGCGCGCGTTCGCCGATTAGCGAGGTCGTGCTGTCCGCGATGAGAGCGATGAAATCATTCAGGTACTGCGGCGTCTTCTGGTGGTTCAGGATCACCGCCCACCACTCGCGATAGAGACCGTGCTTTCCAAGCGGCACTGCCCGAAGCCCGGAATTCTTCAGGTACGGAAGCACCGTCCAGCGCGCCACCATCCCAATCCCCAGCCCGCCTTTGACCATTTCGACGATCGCTTCGGTGAGCGGAATCTTCATCGACTGTAAGGGCATGACCTCCGCCGGAGCGAAAAACGTGCGATAAAGGTAGGTATCCTTGAGTTCGCTCGGCAGGACGAGGCATGCATCCTGCAAATCGCGCGCCCGCAGGTAATCCCTTGACGCCAGCGGATGCGTACTCGGCATCAAGGCGATCAGTTCGTCGCCGAACACCGGCACAAACCGCAGACGCTCGTGACTGCGCTTGTCGTTCGTCAAGGCGAGGTCGAGCGTGCCGTCGAGCAGCGCGTCCACGGAGCGGTAGGTGGCGTCCACGTTGATGTGAACCGAAACGTGCGGATACCTCGTGCTGAACGTCTTCATCAACTGCGGGAGCCAGTGGTAGCCCGTGTAGCACTGCGTGCTGAGTCGAATGGTTCCAGCGTGTCGCCCGGCGATCTTCGCCACCTCTTCTTCCGCCCGGCGCAGTTCCGCCAGCACGACCGAAGCCGATTCCAGCACCCGGCGTCCTGCTGGCGTCAGCACCACGTCCCGGCGCAGGCGATCAAACAGCGGCGCTCCCAGGCGATCTTCGATTTCCTTCAGTTGATGGCTGACCGCCGATTGCGTGAGGTGCAACCGGTTCCCGGCGCGCGTGATGCTGCGCTCTTCATGGATCGCCTGCACCAGGCGCAGATGTTTGACCTCGATATGCATGTGGAATCCTAGCATGAAGATGCTTCATGTTTGATTCGGCTGCATGAATTGATTGCATGTCGCTCATGAGCGGCTTCGATAACGTTTGTGCCTCAAACGAAAAAGGCGGCCGATTGGCCGCCCCTTCGAACTCCCGCGACGCCAGTTAACCGCGCCGCTGCATGTAATAAGACCTCAACATGACTGCGAGAAATACCGGACCAAATGTTACTGCGAGTATTTGTGCCATGGATACATCATCGACGTTCCCGCTCGGTTTGGCCAATTACTTAAGTGAATCGTGAGCATCAGGAAAACTAAAGAAAAAGGCAGCCATTTTCGGCTGCCCTGATCTTGTTTCCCAAAACAGGAAAACTTACTTCTGCTCTTCGCCCGCTTCTTCCGTCTTCTGCGGAACCTGCGCCAGCGTCATATTCGGATCTCCAACCTTGAACCGCGCGAATCGGCGCACTGCGATGTTCTCGCCGAGCTTGCCGATCTTCTGCGCAATCAGTTGTCCTACCGAGATCGTCTGATCCTTGATGAACGGCTGATCGAGCAGGCAGACTTCCTCGTAGAACTTGCTCATCTTGCCTTCCACGATCTTCTCTACCACTTGCGGAGGCTTGCCAGTCTGCGCCGCCTGCGTGCGATAGATATCCTTCTCACGCTCAAAGTCCGCCGCCGTTACGTCTTCTTTGCGGATGTACTTCGGATCGCTCGCCGCGATGTGCATCGCGATATCGTGCGTCAGCTCTTTGAAATCTTCCGTGCGCGCCACGAAGTCGCTCTCGCAGTTCACTTCTACCAGCACGCCGATCTTGCCTCCGGCATGGATGTAGCTCACCACCGAGCCTTCCGACGTCACACGTGTCGCCTTCTTCGCCGCCACCGACACGCCGCGCTTGCGCAGCAGCACGATCGCCTGCTCCACGTCGCCTTTCGCCTCGACGAGCGCGTTCTTGCAATCCATCATGGGGGCGCCGGTCTTGTCGCGCAGATCCTTCACCGCCGCCGCTGAAATATTCGCTGTAGTAGTGCTCATTCCTGATCCTTTTCTTTGCCTGTATAAACGTTGACCCGCGCAGTCTGAAAGCGCGGGTCAGAATAATTCCTACTAGCCACTAACCACTAGTCACTAGCCACTGAATTTCTAGACTTCCGCGTGACGCGCTTCCGCTGTCTCCGAAGCCGCTTCCGACTCCGCCGACATCGGCTGTTTCCGTCCGCCGCCGAGCACGTCTTCCATTGAGATCTCTTCGCCCGTGACCTCTTCTTCGGAAGCCGCCGCCTGGCCTTCGCCTTCGCTGGCTGCCGCGGCGCCCTGGATCTCCGCCGTCTGCTTGTCGGTCGCAGCCTGGCTGCCTTCGACGACCGAGTCCGCGATCTTCGACGCGAACAGCCGGATGGCTCTCAGCGCATCATCGTTTCCGGGGATGACGTAATCCACTTCGCTCGGATCGCAGTTCGTATCCACCACGGCGACCACCGGAATGCCCAGCTTGCGGGCTTCACGCACGGCGATCTGCTCTTTGTTGGAATCGATCACGAACACCGCATCCGGAAGGCGGTTCATCTCTTTAATACCTGCCAGGTTCGCCTGCAGGTGTTTGCGCTCGCGCTCGAGCTTGATTACTTCTTTCTTCGGAAGCAGCTCGTAACGGCCATCCGTAGCCATGTCATCGAGTTCCTTCAGCCGCTTCACCGATTTCTGTACTGTCACCCAGTTGGTGAGCAGTCCGCCGAGCCAGCGCTGGTTCACGTAGTACATCGAGCAGCGGTTAGCCTCTTCGGCGATGGCATCCTGCGCCTGGCGCTTGGTGCCGACAAACATGATCGTCTTCCCATCGGCGGCAAGATCACGCACGAAGTTCGACGCCTCCTTAAACATCTTCAGGGTCTTCTGAAGATCGATGATGTAAATCCCATTGCGCTCGCCAAAGATGAATTCTTTCATCTTCGGATTCCAGCGCTTGGTCTGATGCCCGAAGTGAACACCGGCTTCGAGCAACTCTTTCATGCTGATGTTAGCCAAACGACCTCCTCTTTAGATTGCATCCCGAACGGACACCGTTTGTCGGGATTACATTCCCATGCCCGCCCTTATGCGAGGACGGGAAGAATTTGATTCCGTTGTATCTCGCGCGCTGCGAATGGAATCACCTTCCGCAGCACGAACCCTTAACGTCGTTTGTCATTCCGAGCAGCGAGGAATCCCTACCTCACCACCGCTGCAGCCGTTCTCGGCTTTACTGACAACTGAAAACTGAGAACTGACAACGCAAGCGCCTAGCGCTTGCTGAACTGGAACCGCTTACGCGCGCCCTTCTGGCCGTACTTCTTGCGTTCCTTCGCTCGCGGGTCGCGGCGCAGGAATCCCGCCGACTTCAGCTTGCCGCGCAGCTCCGGATTAAACACGATCAGCGCACGGGCAATGCCCATCTTCACCGCGCCGGCCTGGCCATTCACGCCGCCGCCGTCGACAGTGATCACCACGTCGAAGTTGGTCACCGTCTCGGTGAGTTCCAGCGGCTGCTTCGCGTCGATCCGCTGCGCGACGGTCACAAAGTGCTCGTCGAACTTCTTGCCGTTAACCTTGATGTCGCCGTTGCCGGGACGCAGAAACACTCGCGCGACCGCGCTCTTGCGCCGACCGGTACCGTAATATTCAACCTGTTGAGCCATTCTCGGATTCGCCTTCTACCCCGGGATCGCTCCCGGCTCACTCAGCACGCCAATCAGCGCCTGAGCATCTAGAAATTATATCCGGGTACTGAGTACCCGATTCCCAATCGTTCTCACCACCAAGGCCACCAAGTCACGATGGAACAACTGAATAACTTCGTGATCCCTCGTGCCCTTTGTGGTTAACGCCTTTCAGATCGACAATCGTCAATCGGAAATCGCAGATCCTTTACGCGCTTGCCGCCTGGGGCTGGGTGCCCCATCCTTCCCCTCTTTTGGGAAGGGTGGGATCGCTACGCTGTCAGCGCCGCCGGCTTTTGCGCGTCATGAGGGTGTTTATCCCCCTTGTACACCTTCAGCTTTTTGCCCATCGCCCGGCCCATCTTGGTCTTGGGCAGCATGCCCAGGATCGCGTCCTGGACCACCAGTTCCGGCTTCCGCTGCATGCGCTTCGTGAACTCTTCTTCGCGCAGTCCGCCCGGGAACCCGGTGTAATGGCGATAAACCTTCGCGCCGGCCTTCAAGCCGGTCAGCTTCACTTTGTCCGCGTTGATCACGACCACGTGGTCGCCGGTATCGATAAATGGCGTATATTTCGGGTTATTCTTGCCCGCCAGGATGCGCGCGCACTTCGTCGCCAGCCGACCCAGGGTCTGCCCCGACGCGTCGACTACATACCACTTGCGGACAATTTCCCCCTCTTTGGGGAAATACGTTGACATCTGAAAATCTCCCTGAGTTATCAAGAGAACCGCGGAGTTACAGCCCAGGACCTTACAGATCAGACGGAGGACGCCTCTCTGGGCAGACCACTGCGGAACAGCAAAACATAGAGCTTACCTGAGCAGATGAGGGAAGTCAAACGGGGTGTTTGACTGCACGTTAAACGTTGTGGGGAGGCAAAATGATTTCAACCGCGGCGGACTTGACGATAGCGCGCGCCCTTTTCTCGTATTCGCCTCGATCAATCGCAGCGAGCGGCCCGACCACAACATGAGAATCACGAACAGGGCATTGTTCCGGTGCCTCTTCTGGACGACGCTCTACCGCAAACTCTTGCTCTCTGGCCAGCCAGACGGGGATTCGTGCTACTTTCAATCCAGGGAAAAGCCGCTGTACGTCTTCGACCGAGATCTCACCTTCTACAAAGCAGGAATTCTCGAAATTCGAATCCAGAAGCGAATCACTTGTGGGTCGCTCGCGACCCCCTTTTGTAGTGCTCCACTTGGGCCAGAGCACTCGCAGAAGATTCTTGTCCGGCCCGACGGAGAGGTCATCCCGGGACGTTGGCATTTCGGATCAGCGTATCGGTTGTAACATCCACTGCAACGCTGCAGCTGCAATGCCGGGTTCGGCGAAGTTAACAGGCCCCTCGTCGACGACTTCGTCGTCAGCACTGGTGAAGTACATCGACCCACCGTCCGAGTAGAAAGCAAACTTAACCTCTTTCTCTCCTAGTGACCAAATAATGCTGACGGATCCTCCGGACACAGGACTAACCACGGGCGCTGGTAAGTCGATCACGTTCACTACTGACAAGGCGAGCCGCGCACGCGAAGCGGTCTGATTGCTTATACGAAGATCGCCGATTCCAGGAACGTCACGACCGTGGTTCTCAAGATCCCTCAACTGTGAAAGGGCCGAGTGAAGCCAAGGCGGGTTATCCGCTGCGGCCATCTTTTCTAACTGCATGACTCGAGGCTGAACAACAGTAAGGTCAGGCCGTTCTAACGCAGGGCCACTCGCCATTAAGAATGTCATTTGATCCCCCAAATTGCATGTGCCTCGTTGCTCGTGAAGCCCGTGAAACCTGAGACGACAGCCGCCCTACCCTCGTCCAGCCATTCAAAAATTGCGTCTTCGTCGGAAGTCTTAGGCTTTCCGAGAGCTGTGACTGTCAATTGAATGATTTCGGTGCCATCCGCTTTCCGCACGCCTGGCTGCGAGACGAATTGCAAGCTACCACTGATGTTTGCAAGCGCGTACGAAATGCTAAAGGCCAATGTTTCTGCCCTTTCGAATATCCCTTTTGCTTCCACTCCCTTCCATGCTGGATACAAATTTGAAATAGCCCCAAAATCGTGCCACTCCCGACCACGCACAAATTGATTGATGTACGTCACTTCGCATTGCCACACGTTGGGGGCGGGAAGTTGGTTCTCCCGGAGAAACGATATAAACGTTTGCCAATCTCGTTTGAAGAGCGGCCGAATTACGTCATAGTGCAAGTAATCTGGTGTTCTCTCAGTCTTGCGCCAGTTCCTAATAAAACAGTTGTTCTGCACCTGAACTAGTTGAGTATCATCAGAATTGATAAACCAACTGCGCACCGGAACATTAGAAAAATCGGACTCCGGGGAAAACTGAAATGTCACGTTGCCGAGCGGTGGACGTAGTTCCTGCTTTGGGTAGTCGGCCCTAAAACGCTCCAATAGCAAGCCGTAATGGAACACATTCCAGCCGTCAATCGGGGCAAACCGCACCCCCATGGCCGTTTCAACGGCGGGAGGATGTTCGTAATCGGGTAAGTCGCGCCTCATTATTAAGCCGATTCTACTTGTCAAATCGTCCATTTTAACTGAACGAGTAGTCGCCTCCGCACCTGAACCGCCTTATCTCGCAATTACACCCCAACGGCCGGGATCGCAGATACACGTGGCGCTCTATTTAGTATATGTCATCAACACACAAAAAGTGTGAGAATAAGCACATTATGTGTGTGCAAAAGGTAAATGGAATCCAATGAAAAACCCGGGCTGAAGTTTGCCGGCCTACTCTCCAATCGAATGTCGGAGATGAACCTGAACCGCAATGACTTGGCAGAGAAGATCAAAAGGAGCCCCGAACACGTTCGCAAGTTGGTTAGTGGGCTTGCGTTTCCAGGACCCGACCTTCGCGAAAGAGTTGCAGAGGTTCTGCAGTTGCCGATACAGCACATTGAAAAAGCAGTTGAACTCGATAAATGGTTTAGGAAGTATGGACGACTTCCGACAACAGAAGTTGTGAAAAGTGATGTTCCACTTCTCGGAAAGCTTTGGCGAGAATTGACCGAAGAACAGCGCGAGCAGATCACGTGCATCGCTCGCTGCATGCTAAGGAACAATCGACGTCTCACCGCAAAAACATAGGGCGGATGTCCACACCCCGGTTCGGCTCCGGGCGTGTGCGATTCCACAGCACTCTACGATCCCCCTTTGTCCTTCCCGTTTCGGAATCCGTTTTTTGGAACAACATCCTGGTGTTCGGATACTCCTAACGCGCGCGTGCTAGCATCCAGCCGCTTTCTCCGATTCCGAAATTAGGAGGCCCTCGTGAAAGCTCTCATTGCTGTTTCTCTCCTACTCGCACTCCTACTCACAGCATGCGGCGGTGGTGGCGGCAACAACAATGGATCCGGCTCCAATCCGCCTCCGTCAACGACAGGTGCCGCGCAAGGCGTCTACTCCGGCACCTCCAATACCGGATACACTTTCGAAGCCATCATCCTTCCGAATGACAAGCTCTATGCCATCTACGGAACCATGTCCGGAAGCTCGCTACTTATTTATGGAATGATTGCCGGACAGGGTGCTTCCTCCGCCACGGCTTATACCGGCAGTTACACGGACTACTACTACACCGGCGCAACTTACTCGGGCAGCATCAACGCAACATTCGCGGCGGGATCCAGCTTCAACGGCAGCTTCACGGAAGTTGGTAACTTACCCGCAACGTTCACCGGTACACCAACGCCAAGCTCTACGTTCAATACAACACCCCGGCAACACTCTCGACCATCACCGGGGCGTGGTCAGGTTTCTTCCTCGACGGCTCCTCGGCGACCGTAACCGTGAACTCCAGCGGCGCTTTCAGTGGAACCGTTCAAGGATGCTCGTTTTCGGGGACCGTCACTCCAGACACGGCGAAGAACTTCTACGCCGTGAGCGTGACGTTCGGCGCCAGTCCCTGTGTCGCACCAAACCAAACCGCAACCGGTGTCGCTGTTATCTCGCTGCCGGACGGCATCCACCATCAGTTGATCGTAGCCGTAAACAACTCTCAATTCGGAACGCTGTTCCTCGCGACCCGTTGATTCTGGGTGCCCCACCCTTATCGCCTTCTGTTGGCGATAGGGTGGGGATAGACGAAGCCGTCAATCGCCGTGTGCCCCGTCCTAGCCTCATTTGCTAGGGCGGGACAGCCCCACGAGCACCGGACGTGCCGCCAGCGTTACGACAAAGTGTTTTCCTTTCAACCCTCTGCGCCTCTGTGTCTCTGTGGTGCAGGTTCGATTGATGACCTCCGCATCAATTACGCGGCAAGGAAGACACCGGCGAGAACGTCGAAGGCCATGCAGAAGCCCGGCCACCATGCCGGCACACCCGGATTGGAAATCATCCGGCCATGGAAGACGTCGAATACGCCATGTCCGACGAGGCCGGCGACCGCGACCCAAAGCGTCTTCTTAAAACCGAGGACGGCCAGCACCAAAAAGACAACCGCTGCCGCCGACTCCAGCACTAATGCCCGCGTGGAATTCGCCAGCGCGGCGAACAGGATGTAGTAAGTGGCAACCACGAGCACCATCGTCGGATAAAACACGCGCTCGCGATCGAATCCCACCAGCACAGCGAACACGCAGACCGCCAACGCCAGCACAACCCCGATCACGTATTCCATCGCTCTTGACCTCCTACCCAAGCCATACCTCTATCGCTTATCCCCTCGCGCATCCTATACTCCTTCGCCCGGAGCAATCTATGAGCCTTGCTGTGGTCTTCGCGCTCCTTATCGCAGTCACCCCCGCATCGTCGCAGGACACTCGAACGATCGAGCAGGAAATCCGCCAGCTTCACGAACTGCAGCGCAAAGCCTTCGTTGAACGAGATCTCGCCACCATTGACCGCCTATTCGCGCCCGACTTCATCGTCACCAATCCCTTCGGACAATTCCTCAACAAGCAGCAGACACTTGACCGCGTGCGCACCGGTCAGATCGATTTCGCCCGCTTCGATCGCACACTGGACTACATCAAGGTTTACGGCAACACGGTCGTCGCGGCCGGACGTGAAACCATGGTTCCACGCGGCAAAATGAAAGGTGCCGGAACTGTGATCAATTTGCGTATGACCACTGTGTGGGTTCGCCAGAACGGGCAATGGCGCGAAGTGGCCCGTCACACCAGTATCATCGACTCGGGCCCCGGTGGATCGAAGTAGATCGCCGGGTGCCCCACACATCGGCGCTGTTCCGATGTGCGGGATTCCAGCGCCATCGTCCTGAAAACATGTCAAGCGCACAGCTCCGGCGAACTGCACCTATCCTACTCATTCCATTCGCAAAATAATGGCAATAATATACAAGGCTAACCAAGATGTGCGATAATAGAGTTCCTCCCCAAAATGTGTTGTCGTATCGCGCTAATCGATTTAACTTGGTTGGCCCTGATAAGGATGGCCTGATTGCCCTTCGAGGACGAACTGGTACTAAAATTGCACTATGGGAAGCATAGGGGCGAGTTTACATTTGCCGATGAGAACGAGTACCAGACCGCTGCGGATCAATTCATGGCTGGTGCTCCGGTCCCACCGATACGTGAATGCAGAAGGGCGAACGGAGACAGGGTTAGATTCAACAGGACGAATGGTTATCTGGGTATTGAAGCCCCTACGGGCTTCTTGAAGTCTTTTCACAGGGCCAGTGACAGGTACATAGCTCTGGGATATTTCAAATGGGAATGTGGAAGGACGGATTTGGACTAAATGAACTACAAATGCAAAGTTTGCGGCTACGATCAAATGCCATATCCACCGAATCACTACAATATCTGTCCGTGTTGCGGTACCGAGTATGGGCTGGATGATGCATTCGATTCTTACGAGTCTCTAAGAGACGAATGGCTTGTAGCGGGTGGGCCTTGGTTTAGTCAGGTAGCGCCATACCTACGTCCATTAAGCTGGGATGCATGGACTCAATTAGATTTGGCGTGTCTGAAATATAACGTGCCACGTCCGGAGCCGTCCGTAGATACTGAGGTGGTTGTTCCAGGAATTCCGCAAGGGTTTGAGCTAATGAACGTCATTAGAAGAGTGGCAGATTGGTCGCAGGCCTAGAGATGCCAAAACTAAATGTATTCGCGCCTTGTGAGAACGTCCTGATCGGTCAATCGCAGGACGCATCGCTGATCGTGCTTTTGCATCAGTTGACGCACACGCTTGGAGATGAAGTACCAGACCCGATACCAGCAGGAGCCGCCACTCAAATGAAGTGGTATGTATTTGCACAATGGGAGAAACTGGACGGAGATGATGCTGAACACTTCGAGCAGAAGATAAGTTTCGTCAATTCAGATAAAAAGGAAACGTTCACTAGTGTTACCGAGTTTTCTTTTGGAGATAAGCCACTGCAAAGGATGATTGCCCAATTTACATTCTTCCCATTGGTTCCCGAGGGGCATTATCGATTAAAGGTCTTACTTCGGAAACAAGGAGAGCAGCAGTGGCAAGAACACGGCGATTATCCAATGGAGATTTTGTATAAGCGCGTGCCGCAAGGAGCCTTGGTGCATGAGTAAAAACGTTGAATATGATCGTTTTACATCGGCATTAACCAAAGTGCTAAAGGTATCTCATACTGAAATGCAGCAAAGATTGCATGATGAAAAAGAAAAGAAGCCTACAAAGCAGGCTTCTTTGGACGACCGCGCTTCCCGCGCAGAGGATTAGAAAGCCGCTGTTTTACCGTCCTTTGCGGTCAATTCGGCAAAGGTCAGTCGTTTTCCTGCGATTTGTTCTAGTGCCATCTCGAAACGCTCGCCATCTGAAATCTTGTGGTCACCATCTTTGCGAGTGTTAAACCGGAAAGCCTGTTCGTCTACATAGCGGAACAAGTGAAACGGCTCAACTGAAACATAAGTCCCCGACAATCCACGCTTCAACAAAGACCAAAAGTTCTCAATTCCGTTAGTGTGAACGTGCTCACGAACATACCCTTCTAAGTGGTTGATGACGTTGTGAACGTACCCTTCAGACAATCCGTAATATCCGCCGAACTCATCGGTATGGACTTCGGTTCCCGGTACAACGTGATGGCGGACAATCTTCTGAGTGATGTTCTCACGGCGATGAGGGATAACCATTGCGGTAACTTTGCCACCACGCTCAAGCATTCCCATCACGATTGCTTTTCCGTTTCCGCCTTGCATCCCACCATTGCGGCTCAAGCGATTGCGCTTCGACTTGTGCATGAAACGAGCCTTGCCACCGATGTAAGTTTCGTCAACTTCGATAGGTGCGCCACCGCCCCCGATCTTGGTGATAGTTCCAACAGACAGAGCCAAGCGCAAACGTTGAAGCATGAACCAAGCGGACTTCTGAGTAACACCGATAGCCCTTGCGATCTCGTAAGACGAAACACCATTCTTACAGTTCACGATCATCCAGAGCGCCACCAACCACTTGCAGAGCGCTATCGGAGATTCTTCGAAGATCGTGCCAAGCTTTACGGTGAACTGCTTGTAGCACTCTTTGCATTTCCAGCGTTTCTGGGTGGCAAGATAGTAATGTTCGCGGCCCTGACAAGCAGGGCAAGTCGGGCCATCAGGCCAACGAAGCGCGGCAACAGTGTCAATGCATACCTGTTCGTCAGAGAAGTACCGCACCGCTTCTTGCAAGGTCTTTGGTTTGTTCGCTTTCCGTTCCATGAACAAACTGTACTCTCCTAAACTTGGTTAGTCAAGTATATTATTACCAAAATAATCTTCCTGAAACTGAGGGCTAGCCCCTCCCAAGTTGCTATCCTGAAAGTAGGGGGGTGTAAGCCGATTCGATTGGGACAGCTCTACTGAAAACTGACAACTGACAACTGAGAACTGACAACTTAAGTCTTTCTTTTGTTGAACTTAGCATTTAAGTCCTTTGGTTTCAGCAACAACTCGGACATGGGGCCAGCTAAGTTGTTGATTCTATTGAAGCGTGGGAGGGTAGGGCGGGTTTCCGGCAAAACAAAATCGCGGGCCGAAGCCCGCGATCTGTTTACCTCAAACGTTTAAGCGGCTTTCTTGTCCTTGTTCTGGAGAACCTGGATCGCGCGCTGTAATTGCTGGTCGTTCTCGAGTGTCCTGGTCTTCTTCTGCGGTTCGTCGTTCGCTGCGCTCGAATCGTCATCGTCGTCGGGCAGGACGAAATCGTCGTTGTTGTCCGCGACCGTGATGTTCGGAGTAATGGCGTTGTCCTGGATCGCCTTACCGTTTGGCGTGTAGTACTTCGCGATCGAGAGAATCAGCGCCGAGCCATCCGGAATCGGGATGACTTTCTGCACCGAGCCGAGGCCGAACGTCTTGTCGCCGACCACGTCGCCGCGCGCATTCTCGAGAATGGCGCCGGCAACGATCTCAGCCGGACCGCCCGTGCCGCGATTCACGAGCACCACCAGCGGCAGGTTGGTGACTTCCTTTTTGGAATCGGCGGTGTACGTTTCGCGCGGGAATTTCTGTCCCTGCAAGTACGTGATCGTGCCGTGATCAAGGAACAGGTTCGCGACCGAAACGCCTTCGGTGATGTCGCCGTCGGAGCAGTCGCGCAGATCAACGATCAGCTTCTTTGCGCCTTGTTCCTGCGCCGCTTTGATACGCGCAGCGATCTCCTGTGTCTTGCCCTTCGGCATGGCATCCACCTTGAGGTAGCCAATGCTGTCGGACAACAGCTTCTCGCTCACCGGCGGGAATTTCACGACGTCACGCGTGATCACAACCTTCAGCGGTTCCGCACGACGTGCGCGAACAATCGACACGTTCACGTTCGATCCAACCTGTCCCGAGAGCAGGTTCTGAATCTCCGCCAGCGACATCTCGCGCGTGCTCTTGCCTTCAATGGCTTCAATGATGTCGCCCGAAGTCACGCCGGCTTTATCGGCGGCGCTGCCGGGAAGCACGGAAACAATCGCGGCGTATCCGAAGCGCTTCGAAATGGTCGCGCCGATCTGGCCCTTGGCTTCGCCGTTGTGCGCTTTGTACTCCTTGTACTCCTCAGGAGACAAATAACTGGAATTGGCGTCGAGCGATTCCAGGAGTCCATGTAGCGCGCCGTCGGTCACCTGCGGAATGTTCGGCTCTTCCACGTACTCCGTGCGAATGCGCGAGAGTACTTCGCTAAAGACGCCGAGTTGGCGATAGGCGCCATCATTCGAGGCCGCGCTTACGCGAAGCCCGCCAACTACTGTGAATGCAACGACAACGACGGAGAAGACGAGGAGTACTGCTTTGAGTGTTTTGGACATTGTTTACTGCTCTTCCGGATCGGGACCTCGTGAGGTCGGAAGGTGCTTACATTATAGCGTCGTTTTCGACACTTATCCCGGCAACCAACCTTACCTTTGTTTGGACGCCATCCCCAAGAAAAGGTTTCCGCAAAATCTCTGGGGAGGAACAACTTAGCGCCGGGACGAACGGCGACACGCGGTCCGATCCTAACCCAACGGGCTCCGGCTGACCTCTTCCTCAAGTTCCGTCGGAACCACCTCTGCGCTGTTCCTGAAGAGATATCGCAACGCGACCGGCGCAACCAGCGTGGTAACGCCTGTCATGAAAATGACATACGCATAAGCCTGCTGGGAAATGGCGTTCATCTGTAACCCGATAAGGGCAACGATGAGCGCAACCTCGCCACGGGGCGTCATTCCCACGCCGACTTGGAGGGCTTCTCGCCAGCCTCTGCCGAGGACCGGAAGTCCACAGCCCAACACCTTTGAGATGAGTGCGAGGAAAGAGATGATGATCGCGGTTACCACTACGTTGGCGTTGAAGAGATTGACGTCAAGCCGCGAACCCATCACGAAGAAGAAGAACGGCGCGAGAAACTCATTGATCCCGTGAGCACGTGGGGTCAGCTTCCACTCGGGGTCATAGTCGGCAAATACCAGGCCGGCAAAAAAGGCGCCAATGATAGCGGCCATGCCGATCTTGGTGGCCGCAACTGAAAGGCCCAAACAGATCGCCAGAGCAAGGATAAGAGGCGCATCATGGGTGCTCATCCGCTGAAGGCCTGGTTTCATTCGGTGCACGATGCGAGGCCCGATGAAGATCATGAAGATCGCAAAGCCCACGGCTTCAGCGATCAGCACGCCAATGTGCAGCCATTGAAAGTGCTTGCCGGCGGCCATTCCGGTGACGATGGTTAGAAGCACCATGCCCAGGATGTCGTCGAATACGGCAGCGCCAAGGATGATGCGAGCGACCCGAGTGTGCAGCACGTGCATGTCGCTCATCACGCGAGCGGTTATGCCGACGCTCGTTGCGACCATGGCTGCGGCTACGAATAGCGCTTCATGGCTTGGCTCGCCCCGCAGGGCAAGGTATCCGAACCCAAGCACGAACGGGACCGCGACGCCTGCACCTGCAACCCCAAGCGCGGACGGCCCAACTCGGATGAGATCCGAGGGACGAGTTTCAAGGCCGACCGTAAACAGCAAGAAAATGGCGCCGATTTCGGCGATGGAACCGACGGTGTCACTGGGATTGACCAGTCCGGTGGCGTGAGGGCCAAGGATGATGCCGGCGAGGATTTCACCCAGTACCCCCGGCAGCGACATCTGTTCGAAGATCTCGCCGAACACCTTCGCCCAGACAAAGATAGCGAAGAGTTCGAGCAAGAAAATGTCTGCGCCGTGTGGCATCTTGCCTTTCGTACGAGCACGGAGCAGTGCCCCTCTGCCCATGGGTGCCCGACTTCCTTTCTAACCCAGGGACCGAACGCCAGACCACAAAAATCCAGAGTTGCTGGATGGGGTTGCGGCGGGACGGCTACCGTGATAAATTGACTAACTAGTTAATTAACATGCCGCCCGCAACTATAAAGGTTCGTCCAGCAACCCGGTCCGGTACCAGAGGTGATGCTGAGAAAACACGCGCCGCCATCTTGAAAGCCGCCTTGCACGAGTTTGCTTCCGAAGGTGTGGCGGGAGCGCGCACGGATGCGATCGCGCGCGCGGCCGGCGTTAACAAAGCACTCCTTTACTACTACTTCAAAGACAAAGAGTCTCTGTACGGAGCGGTGATCGACAACGTCTTCGCCGGGCTGCGTGATCGCGTCCTCGAGGTGCTGTCGATGAAGGGTACGCCAACGGAAAGGTTGCTGGCGTACGCCGGAGCGCACTTCGACTACGCGGCGAGTGCGGCCGAGTTACCGCGGGTATTGCAGCACGCAATGATGCGCGGTGCTCGGAGCAAGTCGCCGCACTTGAAGCACATCGCCAAGAACTACTTCACGCCCATTTACGAGAAACTGCTCGAGCTGTTCGACGAAGGCGTGCGGAGCGGTGAATTCCGCAAGGTGGATGCGCGCCGGGTCGTGGTCTGCATGATCGGCAGCATCCTCCATTATTTCCACGCGTTTCCGTTCGCCGTCGCGCTGGGTCATGTAGATCCGCTTTCACCCGAAAACCTTGCTGCACAACGGGCGGCAGTCCTCGACTTCGTCTCGCACGCCGTATTGAAGGAGAAGCCGTGAAACCTCGCAAATTTGCCGTACTGTTGCTCGTCATCCTGGCGATTGCGACGGGGTACTACTTCTGGAGCACGCAACGCACCAACGGACTCGTGCTGATTGGCACGGTGGATGCCAACCAGGTCATCGTGAGTCCTCGCGTGCAGGGTCGCATCGAGAAACTGCTCGTTGACGAAGGCACCGAAGTAAGAGCGGGCGATCCTATTGCAGTGCTCGATAGCGCCGAAATCACGGCTGAGAAGCAAGCTGCCGAGGCGACGCTTGCCGCGTTGCGGAGTCGAGTGGCGCAGTCGCGTAACACGTTCGAGTCAACCGCGGGTACCACCTCGAGCGACGTGCAGAATGCGCAGGCGACCATCCAGTCGTTGCAGGCGCAATTGGCCGAAGCACAGGCTACCCTCGAAGTGCAGCGGCTCGACACCGACCGCGCGGTGAATTTGGCGAAGCAAGGCGTCGCGTCAACGCAGCAGCGCGATCAAGCAGTAGCCGCACTGAAGCAGGCGGATGCGCGTGTGCAATCGCTGAAAGAGCAGATCGGAGCCGCGCAGGCGCAATTGAGAGCGGCACAGGCGCGAATCAATCAGGCGCAAGCTGCTCGCAACGACGTCGCTGCGTCTCGTGCGCAAGCCGCGAGCGCCGAAGCGCAGATTGCGCAGATCGAGGCTCGCCTTGGGTACACGCGAGTTTTTGCGCCCGTGAGTGGGACAGTGTCGGTCCGAGCGGCCCGCGAGGGCGAGGTTGTCAGCCCGGGCCAGGCCATTGTCACCATCGTGGACTTCAACGATACCTGGGTGCGCGCAGCCGTTCCCGAGACTTACAACGACAAGGTCGCAATTGGCGACACGCTGCCAGTCATTCTTCCGTCGGGCGAGCACACCAGCGGCAAAGTCATCTTCAAAGCCGTGGAAGGCGACTTCGCGACGCAGCGCGATGTGAGCCGTCGCAAGCGCGACATCAAGACCGTCGGGTTGAAGCTGAAGGTCGATAACAGCCGCAAAACGCTCGTGCCCGGTCTCACCGCCGAAGTTGTTATCCCTAACGACATGCTGAACAAGCAGACGGTCGCGGAGAAGCGCTAAGTGCCCGAGAAACTCAATCCGAGCAACGCGGCCGGAAGCCCGGCGGCTGCCCCTGTGTCGGCGATTGAAGTCAATCACATCGTTAAGAAGTACGGCGATTTCACGGCCGTGAATGACGTTTCATTCCAGGTTGGTGAAGGGGAGATCTTCGGATTGCTCGGGCCGAACGGCGCGGGGAAGTCGACGCTGATCCGCATGATGACCACGTTGATCCCCATCACCAGTGGTTACGCCAAGATCGCCGGCCACGATGTTCGCACCGAAGCGGACGAGGCGCGCCGCAACATCGGCGTGATCCCGCAGGCAATGACCAGCGACCCCGACCTGACGCTGGAAGAGAACCTCAGCATCTACGCCAAGCTCTACGATGTGCCCGCAAAGAAGCGGAAGCAGAACATCGACGAACTGCTCGAATTGGTGGACCTCACGAAGTGGCGTAGCGCGCAGACCAAGACACTGTCCGGCGGCATGCGCCGCCGATTGGAGATCGCGCGCGGCCTGGTGCATAGTCCAAAGATTTTCTTCCTCGACGAGCCGACGACTGGCCTCGATCCCGTGTCGCGTGTCGCTGTCTGGGAGATGCTGACGAACATTAAGAACACACGCAACCTGACGGTGCTGATTACGACGCACTACATGGACGAAGCCGACCGCCTGTGCGACCGCATTGCCATCGTTGATCACGGAAAGCTGGTTGCACTCGATACGCCGGAGGCGCTGAAACATACGGTTCCCGGCGACAACGTGATCGAGGCGCAATTTGTGCGTCCGCCGTCCGATTGGGAACAACAACTGAAAGGGTTGGCGGAAGTGAACTCGGTGCAGAACGAGAGTGCCGACATGTATCGCATCATGACGAGCAACGGCTCGCTCACCACGACGCAGTTAGTCGAGCTGGCGGTCAAGTCTGGTGTAACGGTGAAATCGCTGACCGTGCAAAACACCACGCTGGACGACGTTTTCGTCCACTACACCGGACGGCAACTACGAGACGAGCAGGTAAAAGCGTTCGGCTTCGTGATGCCGACGAGACCGGGATATTGACTTTGCTACCAGCTCTCCGGTGACAGCTGAACCGCTGCTGACCCGAGCTGATAGTTGAAAGCTAGCTTATGAACAGAATGTTTGCCATCGTCGAGCGCGAGTTGCGCAAGTTCCTGCGGTCGCCTGCCTTGATGATGGCCGCCATGGTTTTTCCGCTCGTGCAGTTGATAGTGCTGGGCAATGCCTTCGGCGGGAAGATTCGCGATGCGCGCCTCGGAGTTGTCGACCAGGATCACGGCACTCAGTCGGTAAAGATCAAGGAAGCCTTCGATGCGGTTCGCGTGAACGTGGGCACGTTTTATCCCGTCTACTACGACGACGACAAGAAAGCCGCAGAGGACGTGCGCAATGGCAAGATCGACGGCGCCATCATCATCCCGCCGCAGTATTCCCGCCGCGTATACCAGGGCGAAAATCCAAAGCTGGGGCTGATCGTCGACAACTCCGACAATTTCATGTCGTCAACGATGGAGCAGAAACTCACAGAATTGGTTCAGAGCCTCAACGCTCCGGCCGTCCAGCCACGGATGGTGCAGCAGACGGCGCTGGAGATTGTCGAACTTTATCCCTATATCGAGTATATGAAGTACCTGCTGCCCGGATCGATCACACTGGCGATGTTCGTTTCCGTCATGATCGGCGGCGGCATGTTGTACATCGACGACAAGGCCCGCGGCATCCACGAAGGCTACCTCGTCACGCCGATCAAGAAGTCCGAGTTGGTCTTTGGTTTGAATATCGCAGGCGCGATCAAGGCGATGGGCTCGGGAGTGGTGATCACGATCGTCGGGTCGCTGCTGGCGGGCGTCGGCACGTCCTTCCACCCTGCTACGTTCATCCAGTTGATGACACTGATCGTGCTGGTCTCGTTTGCGTTCAACGCGATGATGTTCCTGCTCATGGTGCGCGTTGACGATCCGCTGGTTCCACGCGCGATCTTCGGCATCCTTAATACCCTGCTGTTCTTCCCCAGCGGCGCGATTTATCCGATCAACGCATTTCCGGGATGGCTAAAAGCGATCGCGGTGGTCGATCCGTTCAGCTACGCTGTGCATGGTTTCAAAGCACTGTTGCTGAAGGAAGCAGGATTCGTGGCCATCTGGCAGGACATGCTGTTCCTGACGCTGTTTGCGGTGGGGACGCTTGCGCTCGCGACTCCGCTGTTCAAACGCACGCTTTAGACAGTTCTTACCAGCTGCCGTTTCCGTTGCCGAAGCGGATCTTCATCCACTCGTACTTGACGCTTCGGAGCTGCAAGCCGCTCCGGACTTTCTGGAACGTCTGCTGGATGCGGGCAATCAGGAGATTGTTCTTCAGGACGAGCCTCTGGTCCTGAATGGCCGAGTGCACTTCCGCCATGCGCTGCTCCTGGTATTTGCGAGCGTCATCAGGATATTGGTGCGGCGTGTAGGACTGGTCCTGTGCGCGCGACTTGATCTCTTCGTTTTCCGTAAACGCTTTCACGAATAACGTGTCGTACTCGTCGTACCAATCGCGAACCACCTGCTCCGTTTCAATCGCGGTGTGGCTCTTACGATAGTCGTCGATCGCCTTGAGAACGTCGTCGGAATTGTCGACACCTTCCAGGTTCATGCTTGGCAACGGACCGTGTGCCGGAAGATTGTCTTCCGTGATCACAACCTTCGCCTTCGGCTTGCCGTCGCTCTTTTTCCTGGCGGCATCGGCCAGTGAAGGTTCGCCCTCTTGTGCCATCAGGGCGGAACAGGCGATCACGAGAATGAATGCGAGCAAGCGCATGCACATTGAGTTTACGAGTGTTATTGCACGCGAGCGTTAGCAGTTATTGTCCCGACGGTTACCAAAGTGCTCCCAGAACAGGAAGTCACTCGGATCGTTGTGTGAAGAAGCCTTCCCACTGCTCGCGGGCGATCGGCACAGTGGTTGCGATCTTCATATTCGATTCGACGTGCTGTGGCTGTCCCATGCCGACGAGTGACGTCGTGAGATTCGTTGCTGAGCGCGCAAATTGGATGGCCGCTTCTGCGTCCGTGCTTCCGCCCACAGCTTGCTTCAACTGCTCCGGCAATCCGCGCGTCAGATTCCCCTGGTACAACGTTCCGCTTCCCACCGCGGCAACGCCGAAATGTGGTGCCTGCGCCAGCAGAGAAGCCGCAGCTCCGTCTCGCGCCTGGTTGCCGTAGCCGAAAGCCTCCAGCATTCCGAGATTGAAGGGCAATTGCACGAAGCGGAAGTGGTGTTGGTCTCCGGCGACGTGCTGGGCTGTCTTCACCATCCACTCCAGGCTGAGATAGGTTCGGTCCGCAGGATTCGCGCGAAACCCGTTCCATGTCGCCGCGCCATACCAGCGGATCTTGCCATCGCGGACCGCGCCTTCCAGGTATTCGAATGCCTGCCGCAACCGTTCATAGAAGAGTTCCTTGGACACGTGTCCGAGTTGCGTATCCGGATTGTGCACGTAGAAAACATCAACCGTCGCAAGTTGCAGGTTGCGACGGCTGCGTTCGAGCTGATCGGCTAAATAGCGCGGATGCATGCAGTGTGATCCGCCCACGATCTCTCCGGCCGGAGCAATGCCGCTGCTCACGTACTCGCTACGCAAATACGTGACCGGATCGCCAGGCATATCCTGGTCGAACGGCAAATAGCCCGCCTTCGTACACACCAGCAGTTCGTCGCGGCTTGCCTGCCCGGACGCGAACAGCGCCTGTAATGCAGCTCCCAAATTCCGTTCCGACCGCTGATGTCGGTAGTTGATCGCGGTGTCGAGCACGTTGATGCCGTGCTGGACGGCATACGTGATTGCGTCCGTGTAATTGCGATCGGCGGCGTCCGTGGGATCGCCGAGATACGTCCCGAGCCCAATCGACGACAGCCACAGTTCGGAAACTTCGGGCGCACCCGGAGCATGCCGGAAATATGCAGCCTGCGCCAGAGCAGGAAAGCGATCACGATACCGTGCGGTTCCGCTGGGAGTAGCGTATCCCGAAATCATCCTGTTGAGTGTAGCAGTCAGGCAGTAGCAGCCAATTGCTTTGCCCTCGATCGCACAAGCGGCGAACGCAGATAGACCGCCAGGAAGTAGACGAACGCTCCTATGGGACCGAGGAGCCACAGCACGATCATCCAGATGCCACGCCCAACGCCGTTATTCTGGTGACAGCGCAGGCAGAAGTACCACATGGCCACCCACAGCACCGCGGTTCCTAGTACGCCAGGGAAGATGAGCGCCCACAATGCGGTTGCAAGCGCAGGTGATTCGACGAGAGTACCGCCGGCAGCAAATGCCCCGAGCTGTCTAGTGCAGATCATGCCAGCGAGGAACACCGACAGCGCTGCTGACGCTACATAGACACGGCGTGCGGCTGCAGAAACGAGCCACGATTCGGAAAGCTGGACCGCGAAGAACACGCTCGCCATCATAACGTGTGGAACTTCCGAATCCCGTGACTTAGTTTGGCGTTCCGAAATCCGGAACTGCACCAAAACCTGTCGGCAAACTTTGTTGCTAGCTGCGCATCTGTCTGAGTGCAGGGGAAAATCTGTCTGGGGTCCGTTGCTGCATTCGTGGCGACAGGCGGCGGCTCCTCGGCAATCCTGGCAGTCCAAGGAGGCACCATGAAGTCATTTCTGATCGGTCTTGGCGTCGGTATCGGGTTGGGTGTGCTGTTTGCTCCGATGAGCGGCGAAGAGACTCGCAGCCGGCTGACGGAAAGCGCCAGTGACTTGGCGGACTCGGCCCGCAGCACCGTGGAACAGGGACGTGATCGCATGCAGCGTGGCGTGAGCGCGATTCGTAGCGCGACCGACCGCGTCAGCAGCACCGTTTCCAACATGACCAGCGGCAGTGAGAACCGCCCGACTGGCACGGAATCTGCCAACCTTTAACTCGAACGAAGTCGTGCAGCAATCAGGCAGCCTGAACAGGCTGCCTTTTCCATTTGGCGCCCGTGCAGACGCTCACCTCAAAACTGCCGCATTCCTGCCAAGCTTGATTGGAACAAAGACCTGCGATCGAGGCGGTGAGAAGCCCTACTTCGACATCGGGCGCAGGAAGTCTTCCGTGGTCATCGGAGGCACCAGTCGTTGTAGCTTTTCCAGCACGGTGCGCTTGTCAGATTCGCTCTTCGCCTTCTGATAGTGCCGGCGCAAGGTGGCGATCTTACGTGCCCGCGCCCAACGACGGCGGATTTCGGATTTACGGCTTGGGGTGGTCATTCACTTCTCCCGATCAGCAATATGAATACTCATCATTGCTAAATCATTCTGGGCGAAGTGGTCAACCTGCATTCGATTCGCGGATCAAGGCGCGATTTTTGGCAACGACCGCCAAACACCATTTCATCGCACCGACATAACGACAATTCAATGAAGGAAATCATGGCCGATCGACAAGGCACAGGCAAACATCCGCACAAAAGCACGGAAGAACCGTATCCACATCATCGTGGATCGAACGAGGGCAAGTCGGAAAACCGTGACAACCGTATGGAATCCCGCAGCGAAAGCGGGAACGAATCAAACGATTTGAAACAACGCGAGTATCGCGATTCGCAAGGCAATATTCACCATCACACGCACACGTCGAAAGAAGAGCGGAACAGGTAGGCGCGAGAAGGGTCTCGTCGTCGAGCGGGACCCACTCTTTCAGTATCGTTAGTTCAATCGTGTCACAACACGTACTTCGAGCATGCCCCCGAGTTCGTTGAGATCGTCCTTAATCTTGTCGAAGACCTCCGACTGCCCGGTGATGGGGTCCACCAGTGTGAGCGTGCGCGCCTCAAACATACGCTGGTTATTCGGATAGATGTATTCGTCGTACTCCAGCGAGCGCAGGACCATGGGCCGTCCTCGCCGCAACAACATCAATATCGTCCCCTCGTTGACGCTCTGAATGAGGTGTCCGACATCGGTCGGAGCGCCATTTGCGATGACTGTCTCGAAGCGGACCTTGCGGCCGCTCATCAGGACATAATCGCCGTCGATGACGTGCTTCACCGATTCGAGATCCACTGGGGTATCCACGCACAGTTCACCGAAGTAGCCCTTCTGGATCCAGTCCGACTGCTTCAAGTCAGCAGCATCCTGTTTTGCCAGCATCATCTCAACGATCGCCGCCCAGGCCCAGTTCGGGCACGGTTGCTTTGCCCGTACCAGAGATAGGGTTTTGATCTCGGCCGTGTTCGGCGGAAGTTTGATTAGCGTAGCGTTCGGCTTCTTGCCGGCAAATGCGGTAGTGCTAACGACGGCAACAAGCAGAGCGAAGAAGATGAGGCGGTGGTACATCGCAGTCCAGCTTAGCCGTTTGCAGCAGTTTCCGATATTCACTTCGCTGGCACGCTACTTCGATAGGAGCGCGAGCGCGTCGCGGAACATGACGTCGAAATCCTGCTTGGCGCCATTCTTGGCGGCCGTCGCCACCGCCTTTTCAGCCAGTGGACGCTGGTAACCGAGGTTGGTTAATGCCGAGAGCACATCCTCTTCTATCGCCGAAGACGGCGCAACTGCTGGAGTGAGCCCGAAATCCTTCAGCTTGTCGCGAAGTTCAAGAACCATGCGCTCGGCGGTCTTCCTGCCAATACCGGGAATTTTTGTGAGCCGCGCGACGTCGTTGCCCCGAATCGCACCGACCATTTCGGCCGCAGGCATTCCGCTCAGAATGGTGATCGCGAGCTTCGGTCCAATGCCGCTGACGCTAAGCAGCTTCTCAAAAAGCTGCTTCTCTTCCGGATGTACGAACCCGAACAGCGCGATCGCGTCCTCGCGCACATGCGTATGGATGTGCAAGGCCACGTCGCTACCCAGGTTCGGAAGTTCAGAAAACGTCGGGACCGTGATGGTGACGTCGTAACCGACGCCGCCCGCTTCCACGATCGCCTGGTTCGGATGCTTGACGATGAGCCGTCCGCGAAGATGCGCAATCATGCGAGAAGCATGATTGTACTCGACCGAAAAAGAAGAAAGCCGGTCTACTGACCGGCTTCCGCAAAACGCTACAACCTACGGTCGTGCTTCAAAGATCAGATTGAACGGAGTCTCTGTCGCGCGCCGGAATTTCGAGAATCCACCCTGTTTCGTGACCTCCCGAATTCGCCCTTCGCCTGCTTGCGCCCCCAGCGCGGCGCCGACTTCTTGCGCCATGGAAGCCGGAGTGCACAGCATCGTCGACGCCGAATAGAAGATGCGTCCAATTGGATTCAGATTGTCTTTCGTTTCGTCGTTGGCGTAAGGCTCCACGATCATCCATGTTCCGTCGGGCTTTAGCGTCTCTCGAGCATGCTTTGCCGCACCAATGGGGTCCCCCATATCGTGCAGGCAATCGAAATTAGCGATCAGGTCGTACTGCTGGTTCGGATAATCCTTCGCCGTTGCCTGCCGGAATTCGATCCGATCGCCTACTCCGGCCTCACGCGCACGATCGCGAGCTTTCTCGAGCGACATCTGGTGATAGTCGTAGCCGTAGAACTTCGATTTCGGAAACGCCTTCGCCATGATGATGGTGGATGCGCCCAGCCCGCAGCCGACGTCGGCTACGACGGCTCCCTTGCGCAGCTTCTCGACCACGCCCTCCAAGGCCGGAAGCCAGCTGTTTACGAGATACATTTCATAATTGGGTTTGAAGAAGCGCTCGGTGCCCAGGTACAGCGACGGATGATGCTCATGCCAGCCGACACCGGTTCCGGTGCGGAATGCTTCCGCTACTTTGTGCGCATCCTTCACGATTGCGGAAACGATGTGGAACGCGCCGGGAATGTACGCAGGCCCATCGTCACGCGCGAGCACGAGCGCTTGCTCGGGTGTCAGGTAGTAGGTTTTGCTTTTTTCATCGTACGCGACGTATCCACTCGCGGCCTGGGCTGCGAGCCATTCGCGCACACAACGTTCGTGCGTTCCGGTGCGAGTCGCGAGGTCGGACGAGGTCATGGGTCCGGCTTCCGACATCGCGCGATAAAGTCCAAGTTCTTCGCCAAGCAGGATGAGTGAAGCGCCCATTGCGGCGCCAAGGTCGGCTACAAACTTCATCATGAATTCGTGAAGTTTCTGTTCGTTAGGAGCTTGTTGGTGGACTGGAAGGGGCACTGCGGCATTTGCCATTAGGAACACCTCTATACAGGAATCGGAATACCGTTAGCGAAACCGGACAGGTTTCGCAGGGGCCCGCGGAACGATTGCTCCTTGAGAGATCCGAAACTCCCCACCTGGTGATAACAGGTTTAGCACTGCCACTCGACCTTTTCAAGGTCGGAACTGCGCCATTTGGCCCGAGGAATTCGCCGCTCACCTGCTAAACTAGTTGTTTGCCTGTGCCGGGCCAGCCGCTCTGTCCGGTATGCAAGCTCATGAACGACATCCGACGCGGTCTGATCATCGTCAACACAGGTCCGGGTAAGGGTAAAACGACGGCGGCCATGGGCACCGCGTTACGCGCTGTCGGCAACGGCATGAAGGTGCTGATGCTGCAATTCCTCAAGGGATCGTGGCATTACGGTGAGCTCGATGCCGTGAAGGCGTTCGGCGACAAGTTCGTTATGAAGCAAATGGGCCGCGGCTTCGTGAAGGTGGGCGGCGCGGAAACGGATCCGGAAGATATTCGCCTTGTCGAGGACGCCTGGTCCGAAGCCGAGCAGGCAATTCTTGGCGGCCAGTGGGATCTCGTCGTCCTGGACGAAATCAACTACGCGATCAGCTACGGCATGCTCGATCCGGCGAAAGTTGTCGACGTCCTGCGACGCAGGCCCGAACTGGTTCACGTGATCTTGACCGGACGAAATGCGCATCCGACGATCGTCGAGTTCGCCGACACCGTCACCGAAATGCGCGAAGTGAAACACGCATATACGAAGGGCATCATGGCCCAGCGTGGAATTGAGTATTGAGGGAAGGGAATCGGCGGATATGAGTTCCGCCACAACGACTATGACCTGGTTTAAACGGGAATCCGCAGCGCTGGATACATCAGGCGAGAAGAAAGTCCGCACCGAAGGTTTGTGGGTTAAGTGCGAAGGATGCCGCAAGATTATCTGGAAAAAGGATCTCGACGCAAACCTCAACGTCTGCCCTAACTGCGATAAGCATTTCCGTATCGACGCCCGTACTCGCCTCGCGCAGCTCTTCGATGACGGCCAGTACGAAATGTTCGATACCAACCTGGCCTCCACCGATCCTCTCAAGTTCAGCGACATCAAGTCCTACGCGTCCCGCCTGAAAAAATATCAGCATGAAACTGGCTTGAAAGACGCGATCGTGAATGCCCGCGGAAAGCTGGACGGCCGTGAAATCATCATCAGCGCGATGGAATACTCGTTCATCGGCGGCAGCATGGGTTCGGTAGTCGGCGAAGTGATTACCCGTGCCATTGAGCGCTCGACGGATGAACGCAAGCCGCTTGTGATCGTCTCGGCTTCTGGCGGAGCGCGCATGATGGAAGGCACCATCAGCCTGATGCAACTCGCAAAAATTTCCGCCGCACTCGCGCGCATGGACGATGCAAAAGTGCCCTACATTTCCCTGATGACGGACCCCACCACCGGAGGCACCACCGCGTCTTTCGCCATGCTCGGCGACTTGAACATCGCCGAACCCGGGGCTCTGATCGGATTCGCTGGCCCCCGCGTCATCGAGCAGACCATCCGTCAGAAATTGCCTGAGGGCTTCCAGCGCAGCGAGTTCCTGCTCGAGCACGGCATGCTAGACGCCGTCGTTCATCGAAAGGAATTGAAGGGCTACATCGCGCGCGCGCTGGAATTCATGGCGCACGCGGCGTAAGGCCATCTTCGATTTATTTCGTTGTCAGCACCGCCACCCCATATTGCGGAAGTATTACCGCCTTTTTCGCGCCGCCCGCGAGCACGTCCTCCATCTCTTTCGGCAGGCTCACTGTCTGGTTCGTCTTCGCGAAGTTCACCAGGATGAACACCGTGTGGTCCGCTCCATATCGCGGATAGACGTCCACGCCCTCCGGCACCGGACCCAGCGCCACATGCACACCCGCGTCTGTAGTCATCCACTGCGCGGCTTTCCGCATGGACGCATCATCGAGCCACGCGCCGATGTACGTGATGCGGCCGTTGCCCACTTTGCGCGTGATCGCCGCCGGCTGATGGTCAAGCCAGCCATTGCTCACGCCATAGCGCATCAACACCTCTGTCGATGGATCCTTCGCGCTCAACAGCTCCGCCCACAGTTGGCTCTGCCCCGCGCCGAAATTCCCTTCCACCGGCACAGGCGCTTCCAGCGCGTAGTACTGTTCAACGCGGCCACCCAGCAGTGCGCCCAGAGGACCAGGCTGGCGCTCGGGATACAGCGTGTTGTCGTCGTCCTTCATCGCAGTCCGCTGACCAAGCACAAGATGCCCGCCGCCGCGCACGTAATCCGCGAGATTCTTCGCCGCTGCATCCGTGAGCACATTCAGCGCCGGCGCAACCACCAGCTTGTAGCCACTCAGCGGCACCGTTGGCGGCACGACATCAACTGACTGCGCAATCGCACGCAGCGGACCGTAATAGCTGAGTAACGCCTTCACCGGATCGTAGTCGCCGTTGTGCTTCTGCCACTGAATCGCCCAGCGACTGTCATACGAATAGAGAATCGCCACCTCCGATTTCGGAGACGTCCCCGCAAGCACCGGACCGGCTTTCGCGAACTCTTTCCCGATCTGCGCCACTTCTTCATAAAGCGGAACTGGCGTGCCATCCGAGCCCACAATCGTTCCGTGATACTGCTCCTGTCCATTGAGCGCGCTGCGCCACTGCCAGTAGCTGACCGTATCTGCGCCGTGTCCAACGTCGTGCCAGGCCATCGCACGCACTTCACCCTTGTCGAGCGAATTGTTGATGTGCGCCCAGTTCACCGACCCCGGTTGTGTCTCGATCACCCAGAAGTTCTTGCGCTTGAATCCGCGCGTCAGGTCATGCGTTGCGCCGTTGCGAACCGGATCAAGATGCCCCTGTCCGACGTAGTCGTCCCACGCGGCCATATCCAGATCCTGCTCGACGGTGTAATGATCGAATCCATCGAAGAAGCCCATCGTGTTCGTGGTGATGAACTGTCGAGGATCCGCGCTCGCGCGAATCGCGTCGATCTGGTTCTTCTGGTAACTGCGCCAGGTATCGCTGACGAATCGCATCCAGCTCAACAGCAGGCCCGGATTGCCGTAGCCCGTCTGAATTGGAATTTGGCTCCAGTCGCTGTACCACTCACTCCAATACTGGGTTGTCCAGCGCGCATTCAAGTTGTCGAGCGTGCCGTAGCGTGCCCGGACCCAATCCTGAAACTGCTTCTGCGTATCCGGATCAAACGACTGGTTCGCGTACTCGTTGTCGATCTGCCATCCAAGCACGTACGGATTGTGTCCAAACCGCTGCGCCATTTGCGCTGCGATCTTCCGGCACAGTTCACGATACTTCGGATTCGCCCAGTTGAATTGCTGACGGTTCCCATGCTGATCGCGCCGGCCATCTTCCTTAATGCGCAGCGTCTCCGGATACTTCTGCGTCAGCCATGCGGGTGGCGCGGCCGTCGGCGTCCCGATCACGGTATAAATGCCGTGCTTCGCCGCCGCGTTAACCGCTCGCTCCAGCCAGTCCAGATCGTACTGACCTTCTGCCGGCTCCATGCGCGCCCACGCGAACTCTGCCACGCGCACCATGTGAATGCCCGCCTGCTGCATGAGCGTGAGATCGGCATCCCATCGCGATTCTGGCCACTGCTCCGGATACCACGCTGTCCCCAGCAGAATCGGCGGAGCCGACGCCGGTTGTGCAGGCGCCGCTTGCGCCCACCCCATCGAACCGAGACACACAACGACAACCGCCAGCATTCCAACAATGCGCATGACACCTCCGAATGACGCGTTTACTTTCCTGCCGAGGCCGCTTCCGATCCGCCAAGCAGGAATTTCTTTATGAATTCCACCGTTGCGTAGAACTGGAAATCCGCGTTCTTTTTCTTCGCGAAGCCGTGCCCTTCGTCCTTCGCTGCCAGATACCACACCGGCGTTCCTTGGGTCTTCAACGCCGCGACCATCTGGTCGGCTTCGCTCTTCGGCACTCGCGGATCATTCACGCCCGCCACCACCATCATCGGCTTCGTCACGTTCTTCACATGATTCATCGGCGCAATGCTCTCCAGGTACTCGCGCATCTTCGGATCGCGTTCGTCCCCGTACTCCACGCGCCGCAGGTCGCGGCGATATGGTTCCGTGTGCTCGAGGAATGTCACCAGGTTCGACATGCCGACGATGTCCACCGAGCAGGCGATCATGTCGTTGTAGCGCGTTGCGGTCGCCAGCGTCATGTGTCCGCCGTAGCTGCCGCCGGTAATCAGGATCTTGTCGCCGTCCAGGTTCGGCTGTTGCTTAATCCATTTCAGCAGCGCCTCGATGTCCTTGTACGACTCATCGCGTTTGAAGCCGTTATCGAGCGCGATGAACGTCTTGCCGTAACCTTCCGAACCCCGCACGTTCGGGTAGATCATCGCGATTCCCATGTCGTTGATGAAGTAGTTGTTGCGGCCAAGATAAATTGGCCGCGACTGCCCCTCCGGCCCGCCATGAATGTTCACGATCACCGGTCGCTTGCCCGTGAACTTCGCCCCGGGCATATACAGCCAGCCCGAAATCTCTTTTCCGTCGAACGAGGTCCACTTTACGAGTTGCGGCTCCGCAAAGTTCTGCGTGTTCATGCCGCCGGTTTCGCTGTTCGTCCAGCGCTCCAGCTTCCCACTCGTCAAATCGACCGAGTACACGTCCGAAGGCGTTCGCGCTGAATTGATCGAGAACGCCAGGTCCTGTCCGTTCTCGTGCCAGCGGATGTTCCCAATCACACCTGTCGGCGTCTTCGGCAGCGTCAGTTCCTTGCCGGTTCCGACGTTCATCACATGCAAGGTGCTGAGCCCGTTTTCGTTGATGACGAACGCCAGCAGTTTCCGATCGCGCGTCAGCCGCGCGTCTTCCACGTCCCACTTGTAGTTCGTCAGGTACTTCGGCTGCTTCGTCGCAAGATCGATGTAGGCGACGCGCTGGAACTCGTTGTCCTTATCGCTGGTGACGTAAATGCCCTTTCCGTCCGCGCTGAACCCGATCCCGTGATACGCGATCTTGTCGCCGCCCTTCGGCGTGATCAAAGTCTTGTTCCCACTGGCCACGTCCACCAGCCACAGGTAGCTCTCGTTGACCGAGATTCCTTCCTCCACCAGCAGCGTCTTGTCATCCGGGGACCAGTCGGCGATGTCCCAACCTCCGCCCTGGTTCTGCAAGATCATCTTGTCCGTCGATTTATCCGACGGATCCATCACGTAGAAATCGAGATCGGCGCGATCCCTCCGCGTCGATGCGTAGGCGATTCGGTCGCCTTTGTTCGACCATCGCATCCCCAAATTTCGCGACTTGCCGTCCGTCAGCAGCGTCGTCTGCCCCGTCGTAACGTCGAACCGGTAGAGCTGATACCACTCGCCTCCGCCCACGTCCTTGCTGAAGACGAAGTAATCGCCGACGTGCGGATGAAACTGCGCTCCCGACACGCGATCCGGATAGAAGGTAAGTTGCGTGCGCGCGCCCCCTGGCATGTCCACACCATGAACCTGCACGGTATCCGCGAAGCGCGTCCCGATCAGCATCTGCCGCTGCTTCGGATTCCAATCGAAAACCGACGCGGTGCGGAAATCCGTGTAACGGCTCGCCTGGTCCACGATCGACATCGGTACCGGCGGAATGCCATCCACGATCAGGTTTTCGTTCGGCGTGAGGACAGGCGCATCTTGCGCGAGAGCGAATGACGCAAGAAGCAGGAGGAGCGGAAGAAATCGCTTCAAGACGTTTTTCTCCGTGATGGAATGAACGGAGAAAGGTATCGCTTAACAGACAAGATGGGCAAGATGGAAGAATCACACACCGTTGAGAATCGGCGGATTACCGCTTCGTCACCACCGGACAGCGCACAAAGTGCCCCGGCGCAAGCTCGACCAGCTGCGGCGCTTCATGAGCGCAATTCGCAACCTTCGTGTCGCAGCGAGGCTCAAACGCACATCCCGAGGGCAAGGCCGTAATTGCTGGCACGGTGCCCTCGATCGTCCGTAACGGCTTCCGACGATCGGTTCGCAACGTCGGCACCGAGTTCAGCAACCCTTGCGTGTACGGATGCAGCGGCGAGTTGAATAACGCTCGCGCGGGTCCGGTCTCCACCATTTGTCCTGCATACATCACTGCCACGCGGTCGGCCACCTGCGACACCACCGCCAAATCGTGCGAGATGAAGAGCATCGCCAGCCCAAACTTCTGCCGTAACTCCGAAAGCAGTTCAAGAATCTGTGCCTGCACCGTGACATCAAGGGCGGTCGTCGGCTCGTCCGCGATCAGCAGTTGCGGACGGTTCACGATCGCCATGGCAATCATCACGCGCTGGCGCTGTCCCCCGGAAAGTTGATGCGGATAGTCGCGGGCCCGCCGGTCAGGTTCAGGAATAGCGACGGTCGTCAGCGCCTCGACCGCCTTCTGCCAGGCCTCGTTCTTCGTTACGCGGTGTCCATTTCGGCTGTGCGCCAGAACCGCTTCCGACACTTGATCGCCCACCCGCATCACCGGGTTCAGGGCCGTCATCGGCTCCTGGAAGATCATCGCGATGCTACGCCCGCGCAAGGCGCGCATCTTCTCGTCCGAAACTTGGGTCAACTCATCGCTGCCAAACCGGATCGTGCCTGTCACCTTCGCCGTTGGCGGAAGGAGCCGTATCACCGCCAGCGACGTCACCGACTTTCCTGAACCCGACTCCCCCACCAACCCCAGCACTTCGCCCTTGCCGATGCTGAACCCAATGTCGCGAACGGCAGCAACCTCGTCGACGGCGGCTGCATTCCGGGCAGGAAACGACACACTTAGACCACGAATTTCGAGTAGCGGGGCCACGTTGTTCGTATCGTATCAGGGCTCCGCGACGTTCGATGTAGCCGAGATTCCCACATTGGCATCGGTGTTGTTGACTGTGATACGCAGTGCTTGCGCTAAGGGCGACTTCCCCTGACAATCACCTCCGTTTACCTTCCGTTCAACGAGATCGAATGAACCCGAATCGCTCGCGACTCGCCGTCGTTGTTTTGGGTGTACTCCTCACAAGCACATTGGCCTATGCGGATTTCCTGTGCGTATCCACTTCATTCGGCGCACAAACCGCGCTCCGCGACACCAGCACACAACTCGAATGGCTCAATGTGAGTCTGACAACGAGCATCTCCTATGACACGATGCAGAGCCTGTTGAAAGCCGGCGGCATCTACTACGGCTGGCGTTACGCCACACCCGACGAGCTAACCAAGCTGTTCTCAGATTATGACGGCAGTCCGGACGGCGTGTTGAAGTACAGCGACGCCACTACGGCGCAGTTTATGCAGGCGTTGGGCGGACCAACTTATACCGCGGACAATCCTACGACCGGATTTCATCGCGAAGCGATCTCCGCATTGCTCGACGTCCAGTTTGGGCTCGGCCATGCCGTTTACGGGTACATTGCACTCGACAACTTCTCCGGTGCGACCATCGACCCGCGTCTCCAAGGTTCCACCGTCGATTCATTCGCGAACTTCAACAACGGACACTGGCTGGTCCGCCAACAACCGGCAGCCATCCCCGAGCCTTCCTCTGTCGTTCTGCTCGGAACTGGAATGCTGTTTGTGATCGCGCGCGGAAGACGAAAGTTGCGCATGCGCTAGCGCCGCTGTCCACCGAGGCCAATCCGTCTGAATGGTGGTATTCAACTCCGCATCGTTCGTTCCCCATACAATTCTGTCTCGGTCAGCCCAGGAGCGTCTTCCGCCGTCCTGCCCGCTCGCGACGCGGCACCGAACATTGCTCCGCGCGCATTCACCACCGGTGCGAAATTCATCATGCCGATCGGTGACGGCATGTCGTCATACACTGCTTCGAACCCGCCGCTGCGCAGATAGGTCTCGTGCCAGAATCCCGTTCCTCCCGAGTTCTTCAGGAACGACTTCCACCATTCCCGATGCGGCTCGGAGCGAGCCCACCGCAGCAACGAGTCCATGTCGCGCCAGTACTGCCGCATCCCCACGTGCATCGGAAACAGCGAGTACACGATCGGTTCATGGAGCAAAAGTCCGCGCGGCCGCGCCTTAGCGGAATTGGAGATCTTCGGACCAAATCCGAACAGCGTCTTCAGTCCGGTCACGCGGTTCACCCGCATCCCGAGATAAATCACCACCAGGTCCGGGAAGCCGGAAAGGTCCACTGTGCGTCGCTCTACTCTTATCTGCATGCTGCACCAGATTTATTGACCGGAAGATTCGCAGTAACTCTCAATCTGAGTCTGCGCTACTAGGAGGACTTCCCCGGATGATTAGCTCTCCACCTTTCATCCGTCAGCACAACCGAGGTCTCGACCTGCCGCTCCGGAATCGACCAGTAGATCTTCAGGAGCCGGTCCTTTTCCGTCGCATCCGTTACTTGAAACCCGTGCCGTTCGTAAAACCGGATCGCCCACCTCGCAGCCGCCCATGTCCCGATCAACACCGGACGATTGGTGAGCGTCCGTAGAAACCGCAACAAAGCACCGCCGATGCCCTTGTGCTGCTCCGATGACCGCACATACGCATGCCGGATCAACGTCACGTCTTTCACGTTCTGGATGCCCATCACGCCGGCCAGATTGCCCGGGTCTTCTTGATACGCCCAGAACTCGACACCATGCTCGATCTCGCGCCGCAGTTCCTCGCGCGACATGTACGGTTCGTGCAAGCAGTCCGGCGGTACGTGGCCACGATAAGCTTGTGCGCCATCGTTGATGATTACGTAGAGTTCCTCGAGATCATCGTCGACGCATCGTCGTATTCTCGCAGTCGCCATGCCTGTTCCTCCGCTGCGGCTCATGCAGGTAAGCCGCCGCTCACACCAGCTTCCGCGCATTCTCAAGGCTAATACGAATGCTCTCCATCGGAGGGCGCTCCATCTCATCCTGCTCGATGAAGTAGTGCTCCACGCCGAGCGCCTTGGCCTTGGCCAGGATTGGCTCCCACTTTATCGAGCCTGTTCCAAACTCGGTGAAGTGCTGGGCTGCTTGGTTCAATTCCTGCGACGGTGCAAATCCGGTCTTGCGATCCTTCAAATGCAGCATTCGTATGCGGTCGCCGTACTCGTTCAGCATCGCCACCGGATCGCGTCCCGCCTGCGTGACCCAATAGCAGTCCATCTCCAGCTTCACCAGCTTCGGATCGGTGTTCTTCATCAGGATGTCAAATCCTGTCTCTTGGCCGAACTGGCGGAACTCGTAGTTATGATTATGGAACCCGAACGTCATCCCGCCGGCTCGAACCTGCGCACCCCACTTGTTGAACTGTTCGGCCGCGTCTTGGAAGCCCTTCGCCGATGTCCACATCGTCTTCGGCAGCATCGGACATATAACGTACTTCACGCCTACCTCGTGCGCGTAATCCAGCTTGCTCTCGAGTCCGTCGTAATCAAAGTGTCCGCTGGGCGCGACGAGTGCGGCATCGCCCAGCATGCGCCGCAGCTCGGCGGCTGAATGGCTGTACACGTTCCAGTACAGTTCCACTTCGTCGTAGCCGGCGCGTCGAACTTCAGCAAGCGTCTTCGGCAGATCGGCTTCGGCCTGCTTGCGCACCGTGTAGAGCTGCAATCCGATGGGCTGCCGTTTTGGCGACTGCGCCCGTAGCTTCGCCGCTGCGATAGCCATCATCGAGAAGGTGAGAAACTCACGTCGAGTATTCATATGGAGGCCAGCAATATTACAATCTTCGTCCGCAAATAGGAGCCCCTGGATGAAACTGCATGTTGTGATCGCCGCCGCGATGTTGTTTCCACTGCTCGCGCTAGCTCAATCCGTCAACGCAGAACAGGAAGTGCGTAAACTCAGCGACGTCGAAGTCGCTGCCTTCCTGCACAAAGACACCGATGCGCTCGCGCGTCTCTGGTCAGACGAGATGGTCGTCACCAATCCTCTGAACAAGTTGGTCCGCAAGCAGGACGTGCTCAATATGTTCCACTCGGGCTTCCTGGCGGCCAGTTCGTACGAGCGGCAGATCGAATACGCGCGCGTTTATGGGGACACCGTAATTCTGGCCGGAACAGAAACAGTCGGCTGGGCAGGACGCATGCCAAACGCCGGCAAGACTGATCATCTTCGTTTTACGGCCATTTGGATGAAGCAGAACGGACGCTGGCAGGAAGTGGCTCGGCACGCCAACATCGTGCCGCAGTCATAACGGCGTATTCGTCGCGTCACGTCCACGTCGTTTATCCGATCCGATATCTTCCCCACGCCGCTAGGGTGCACACGTCCGGAATTCGTCCGTCGCGCAACATCGCCTCGAATTCGTTAACCGGAACGCGATGCAATGTGAGGTCGTGCTCCTCTTCATCCGGATCTTTTCCTGCGTGTTTGAGGCCGGTCGCCAGGAATATGTGCATCTTCTGATTTGCATAGCCGTACGCAACGTAGCTCGTGCCTAAGAAGTGCATCTTGTCCGCCACCAGTCCTGTCTCTTCCTTTAGCTCGCCGCGCGCCAATTGTTCCGGATCCACGTCATTCGTCTCCCAGCCGCCTTGGGGAAACTCGAGCAGACGCTGCTGCACCGTGTATCGGAACTGCTCGACGAGATAAACGTGATCGCCGTCGAGAGGAATAATGATGGCGCAGTCTTCTTTATCAACGACGCCGTAAATCCCCTCGGCACCGTTGCTGCGCTGAATCCTGTCTTCTCGCACGCGTAACCAGCGGTTGCGATAAACCTCGCGTGTTCCTAATGTCTTGATACTCATCGATCCTCGTGAATTCGCCCGGTTTTCGGGTTCAGTGCCTCGATACAAAGTACCTGATTGCGGTACTCGTTCCCAACGTGGACACAGAGAACCACCGTCCGTGTGTCGAATCGACTCAGGCGGTCACGATCAATGATGCAAGTCGACAAGAGACCGAGCAGCAAGACTCCGTATCAATGGCCGAACAGCATTCGTCCACCGAGGCTGCCTTGATACACGAGCGCCAACACTGCCACGAACGCTGTCACGAGGTAAGCCATCCCCGGAGAGACACCGCGTTGCTTGATACGCCACCGCCACCCTGCAAGAACGATGAAGAACAAAGCGGCAAACGTTCCAAGCCATTGATGGACGGTGATCAACCGCGACGGTAGGTCTGCTCCTTGCGCGTGTTTCCACCACCATCCTGCGGCGACGGTCAGCGGCGTGATGATGGCTGCATACAACGTCATCCAGGAGGCAGCGTTGTGCAGCGAGTCGCGCCGGAACAGGCGCCCGAGAACGTCGCTTAAAAACGCGAGTGGCAACAGCGCGGCTGTGAAGTTGACCAGGATTGGATGGATCTCTTCCGGCGAGTGCGGAGGAGCCCACCGCAATGACTGCTCACCATGCTGGTGTTGCGCGTGCGCTGCGTTCAGGTTTTCTTGCGTTCCGGCTGCGGAAACGGTGAGTTCGGCGGCCATGTTCGGATGCGGCCGGCAATGGTAGCCAATCGTTCCCGGATTGCGGATCGTCGTTGACCAGGACTGGCCGGGCTCGATCGGACCGGAATCAAAGCTGCCGTCGTTGGCTGTCACCGTGTGCGTGAAGATGTCCTGATTCGTCCATTCGACCCGATCTCCAGCTTTGATCGAGAGCTGTTGCGGATCGAAACGCATTTGTTTGATGACGATGACGTGCGTTTCCGCATTGCCGGCGGACGAACCAGTCTGCGCGATAGCAGCAGCGCTTGCGACAAAAGCGAGGACTGCCCCTAAGCCCAACGCCAGGAACAGTCCTCGTGGTGAGAATTTGTTAAGAGTATTCATCGCCAGTACAGGTCGAATTGGATGTCACTTACCGGACTGCCCCGACTGCAATGAGCTCTCCAGTTGCTTGGCGTGCTGCTCGTGTCCTTGCAACAGGGGAGCCGCGCCTTCGAGCGCAGACTTCAGCTGCGGATTTTTCGCATTGGGTATCAGCGTGTTGGTTGCGGCGTCAATGACCGCTTGGTGGAAAGCTACTTCATGCGACGCGTACTCCTTGTCGAAAGCCTTTCCGCTAAGCGAATTCAACTTCTTGGTTTCTGCCGCAGCCTGCTGTTGCAGTTGTTTCGACGTATCGCTGTCCTGCGGGGTGACGTTCAATTTCTTGGCCAAGTCGGCTACAGATTTTTCGAGGTTCGTGTGATCCGAAATCATCTGGTTGGCGAACTCTTTTACTTGCGCATTGTTTGACTTTTTCAGCGCAAGTTTCGCCTGGTTGATGTCGATCTTGTTCGCGGTCTGAACGATTTGAACGATTTGCGGGTCTGTTGGCGCTTGAGCCAGAAGCGCGGAACCTCCTAGTGCCACGACCAACGCCACTACGCTGATAGCATCGTAAATTTTCTTCATGTCTTCGCCCTCACTTGTAAGGTTGTGCGAATCGAGCCGAACTGCCGGCGCGATTGTCTCCATAGAAATGGAGGGCAGAGGGCGAGAAAGGTTACAAGCCATCCAGCCGATCAGGATTTCGGCATGTGGAGGACGCGCGCTGTTCTGCTCGGGGACTCTGTTCCACTCGGAAGTCCGCCCGATTTGACCATAGATCGTTCGGCGATCCATCTGGTTACGTAACTTTTTCGTGACAATATGTTTACAAAGTCGATGGTAACCGCGCGCAGCGTTTCCCACTCCTTTGGTCGAAAGGAGCACTACGCATGTCGCGCACCGGAATCCTCTGCACGCTCGCTGTCGCTGTTTGTTGCGGTTTGATGTTCGGACCCACGCACGCATCACCCAAGCACGAGCAACACCTGAATTCATTCGATCGCACTATCCTCGCGAACAGTCAGCAGTCGCTCGCGGACGGCCGCGAGACCTTCCGCTTCGACACCTTTGGCGACGAAGACTTTTGGGGCGGAACTCTGCAGTTACACAAGGCTATCGAAGGTGCGCGCTTCGGCGGCGTGGGCGGCGGAGTGAGTCCTCGCACAGCGCTGGCGCTGGGCCTCAAAGTTGACGTCGACGCGTTACCGGCTTCGCTCCAGGAACAGTTGAAGCATGGGCGCGTGAACCTCGACGATCCGGCGACGACGCTTGCGCTGCTGAAGTTGAACTCCGTGATCGGCGTCACCGGGATTTTCAATCCCGACGGCTCGCTGAAGTCGATGGGCATTCAGTGCGCAATGTGTCACTCAACCGTAGACGATTCCTTTGCGCCCGGAATCGGCCATCGTCTGGATGGTTGGGCGAATCGCGACCTCAACGTCGGAGCGATTGTCGCTGCTGCGCCGAACCTTCAGCCCGTCGCCGATCTATTAAAGACCGACGTTCCGACCGTTCGTGCTGTTCTGAACAGTTGGGGGCCGGGGAAGTTCGACGCCGAACTCTTCATGGACGGCAAAGCCTTCAACCCGCAGCAGGTCACGGACGGCGTGGTGACGGGCACCAACGTTTCTGCGGCTACGCTGATTCCGCCGGCGTTCGGGCTCGCCGGTGTGAACCTGCACACATGGACAGGTTGGGGTTCGGTGACGCACTGGAACGCGTTTGTCGCGAATCTCGAGATGCACGGCAAAGGCACGTTCTTCGATCCGCGCCTCGACGACCCGAATCAGTTTCCGATCGCCGCAGCGAATCACTTCGGACACGTTGTTAATGATCCCGATCTGATCACGCCGAAGCTTCCGGCATTGCACCTTTATCAACTGGCGATTCCTGCACCGGCGCCGCCGAAGAACAGCTTCGATAAAGAAGCGGCCGAGCGCGGTGACAAGGTGTTCAGCGGAAAAGCAAAGTGCAGTACCTGCCACGTGGAACCGGTCTGGAGCGAGCCCGGCTGGAACCTGCACAAGGCCAGCGACGTGTGCGTCGACAGCTTCCAGGCCGACCGCGCGCCCGATCACGGGTACCGCACTTCTCCGCTGAACGGTTTGTGGACGCACCAGAAAGGCGGGTTCTATCACGACGGGCGATTCGCAACGTTGCGCGATGTCGTCAACCACTACGATTCGTGCATGAGCCTTGGATTGAGCACGCAGGACAAGCAGGATCTTGTGGAATACCTGAAGTCGCTGCCGAATCCGGACGAAAGATAGAACGACGTTCGAAAAAGCCCGGTGTTGAAAAACGCCGGGCTTTTGCGTTCCGCAAGATTATCGGGCGAAGCGCTCGGCGGCACGAGCTTTCGCCTTGGCGGCTTCCTCTTCGCGATTCTTCGGCGGGGCGGATGTTTCCAGCGAGCGTAACAGGCGGTTCGAGATCGCGGCCACTTCTTCGATGGCCGCGTTGAAGGCGGCTTCGTTCGATTTCGAAGGCTTATTGAATCCCGAGATCTTGCGCACGAACTGGAGCGAGGCGGCGCGGACTTCTTCGTCGGTGACGGGGGGATCGAAGTTGAAAAGGTTGCGGATGTTGCGACACATACAGAAGAAGTATAACGGCCCCACCGACCATCCCTACCTCCCCTCCCCCGGGTCAATGGAATCAATGACTTAGCTCGGGTGCTCGGAACTCTTTCCAGCACAGTGGGATCCGAAGCTTGGAATTCACGTGACTTGAAGTCGCGGC